>ERZ777306.398-NODE-398-length-88586-cov-8.591770_pt1 | contig 88586 bp, 75 predicted proteins | sample MGYA00374966_ERZ777306 | MGnify/ENA primary metagenome ERZ777306 (study PRJEB29329, sample SAMN06343882) | mouse gut metagenome | isolation source: Mouse cecum | place: Austria: Vienna | collected 2014-11-15 ...
ACCTGCTGGACGAGGTGCCGGTGGACGCCGCCCGGTGGTTCTTCAACGCCAAGCCGGACACCCAGATGGATTTTGACCTGGGGCTTGCCGTCCGGGAGGACAGTGAGAATCCCATCTACTATGTGGAGTACGCCCACGCCCGCATCTGCTCTCTGGTGGAAAAGCTGGCCCAGGAGGGGCTGGAGGTTCCCGCGCCCGGCGGGGCGGACCGGAGCCTTCTGACGGCGGAGGCGGAGCGGACGCTGATCAAGCAGCTGGCGTCCTGGCCGGACACCATCCGCATGGCGGCGAAGAGCTACGATCCTTCCCACGTGAACCGTTACCTTCTGGAGCTGGCGGGCTGCTTCCACCGGTTCTACACCGCCTGCCACATCCGGGAAGAGGCGAGGGACCTGGCCGCCGCCCGGCTGGCCCTGGCGAACGACGCCCGGACCGTGCTGAAAAACGGATTGGCCCTTATCGGCGTGGACGCGCCGGAGCACATGTAACCCGCTTTTCCCGGGAGAAAAGCGGACCGCCGGAGCGTCTGACTGACCGAAGCGGAAGGGCTGGGGACGCATATTTTTTCCAGCCTCCGCACAGAATGGAGAGGCGGTGTGTCCGCGACTTCTTCTGTGGGAGGCTGGCTTTATGCGCCGGAAGCTGTTTTTTTGGGAGCTGGGAGGATTTTTGTTTGTGGGAGCGCTGGGGACGCTGCTCCACTTCGTCTATGAGTGGAGCGGCGGCAGTATCCCGGCGGCCTGCGTCTCCGCCGTCAACGAGTCCGCCTGGGAACACATGAAGCTGCTCTTTGTGCCCCTGTTTCTGTTCTCCGTGGTTCAGGTCTGCCTGCTGGGGCGGAACTACCCGAATCTTTTGGCGGTCCGGGCCCTGGGAGCCCTGACGGGGATTGCCCTGATTCCCGTGTTGTTCTATACCTACACCGGGGTCCTGGGCCGCAGTGTCGACTGGGTGAACATTACCATCTTCTTCCTGGCGGACCTGGGGGCCTTTCTGGTGGACTTTGCCCTGCTCCGCCGGGGAAAGCTCTCCGCCGGATGGCAGCAGATTCTGGGACTGGCGGTCCTGTGGGGACTGGCCTTCTGCTTCGTGTGGTGTACCTTCCGCCCGGTTCATCTGCCCTTGTGGCGGGACCCGGTGACGGGAATGTATGGCATGCCTTGAAAACGCCCTTAGGGGCGTTTTCTGCCCTTTTTGGAATTTACTGTGAATTTGTGCTCCTCTGGCTTGACCAACTGCCGGGCGGGGGAGTATAATATACAAACTTACGGTATGCGCGCGGAACGGAGATGCTTCTATGACGAACGGCAAACGAAAACCTGTCGCCCCCTTTTACGCCGTGGGGCTGCTGTGGCTGCTGGGCGGGCTGTTCCTGCCTTTGTACACTGCCCCGGCCTATGCGCTGCTGGCGGCGGTGTCGGCGGCGGTGTTCCTTTTGGTGAATGGAATCTGTCAGGGCGGGGGAACCCTGGCCGGGTCCGCCGGGACGGGGAAGGCGGAGAAAAAAGAGGAGGCGAAAGCGCCCTCCAAGCCGGAAACCTCCACCGGAAACCCGGAGCTGGACAAGGTGATCAAGGACGGGAAGCTTGCCCTTGGCGAGATGAAGCGGCTGGACGACAACATCGCCGACCCCGGCGTTTCCGCCGACATCGTGCGGCTGAGCCAGGTGTCCGAGAAGATCTTCCAGGCCGTGAAGGACAGCCCGGACAAGCTCCCTCAGATTCGGAAATTTATGGACTACTACCTGCCCACCACCTTGAAGCTCCTCAACGCCTATGACCGCATGAGCGGCGCGGGAATCTCCGGGGAGAACATCGACGGAACGAAAACCAAGGTGGAGGACATGCTGAAAACCATTGTCAAAGCCTTTGAAAAGCAGCTGGACGCCCTCTATGGCTCCGACGCCCTGGATATCTCCTCGGACATCAAGGTCATGGAGACGCTGCTGGCCCGGGAGGGCCTGACGGAGCCGGAGATGAAGGCGGACGTCGTCCAGGCCGACGGGACGGACATCAAGCTGGAGCTTTGAGGGAGGGGAGGGCCCCATGAAAAACCTGACGGTGAAGGCGGTGGATACGGTCCTGTACGCGGCGTGCGGCGCGTTGCTTCTGTGGGCGGCGCGGGACCAGAAGAGCGGCTTCTACATTCTCGTCGGCGCGTGCCTGCTGGCCCTGGCGGCCTGGGAGGGCTGGACCTGGGTCCGGGACTTCCGGGCGGGCCGGAACGAGAAGTGTGCGTGGATCCCTTCCATGACCGTGGCTTTTATCCTGGTGGCCGTGCTTCAGGCGCGTAAGGCCGTCGTTGAGCCGGACGGCTTTCACGCGTTTCTGGCAATCAGCTGAGTATTCATCAGCGTGATTTACACTGTGAGGACCGTCCGGGGACTCCGGGCGGAGAGACAAACAAAGGAGGAAGCGCCATGAAAAACCGAAATCCCGTTTACCTGTTCCTCTCCATTCTGGAGGGGATGCTGTCCGGCGGATACTTTTATTTGGCGAAGAAGGAGCGGGCCCCCCTGCACCTTGTGACCGGGTGCGTGTGGCTGGCGGTCTCCGTCCTCCACGGGCTCATCGGCGTCCGGGAGGAAAGACACGTTTTAGTGGTTGAGGAGGAAGATTATGAGTGACAACACGATTCCCGAGCTGACCCTGGACCCTGCCGCGGCGGCGGCCCAGGAGGTTCCTTCGCTGACCCTGGACCCGGCTGCCACTCCCGCTGCTCCCGCGCCGGAAAAGCCGGAGGTCAAGCCGGTGGAGCTGGACGACTCCATGCTCTCCGAGGCGGAGAAAAAGGCAGTGGAGGAGTTTTCCAAGAAGATCGACGTGATGGACTCCAACCTCATCCTCCAATACGGCGCGGCGGCCCAGAAGAATGTGGCGGGCTTCTCTGAAAGCGCCCTGGCCTCCGTCCGCACCAAGGATTTGGGGGAGGTGGGCAAGTCCCTCTCCGAGCTGGTGGTGGAGCTGAAGGGTTTCGGCGAGGAGGAGGAGAAAAAGGGCCTCTTCGGCAAGTTCAAAAAGGCCGGAAACAAGCTGGAGATCATGAAGGCCCAGTACTCCAAGGTGGAGAGCAACGTGGACAAGATCGTCCGGGAGCTGGAGCAGCATCAGGTGACGCTGCTGAAGGACGTGGCCATGTTCGACCAGATGTATGAGCTGAACCTGAAGTACTATAAAGAGCTGACCATGTATATCCTGGCAGGGAAGAAGAAGCTGGCGGAGGTGCAGGCGAACGAGCTCCCCGCCCTTCGGGCCAAGGCCGAGCAGACCGGGGCCCAGGAGGATGCCCAGCGCTACAACGACCTGGTGCAGATGTGCGAGCGGTTTGAAAAGAAGCTCCACGACCTGGAGCTCACCCGGATGATCTCCATCCAGATGGGCCCCCAGACCCGGCTTCTCCAGAACAACGACACGCTGATGGTGGAGAAAATCCAGTCCTCCCTGGTGAACACCATTCCCCTGTGGAAGAGCCAGATGGTCCTGGCTCTGGGGATGGAGCACGGCCGTCAGGCCACCGCCGCCCAGAGCGCGGTGACGGAGATGACCAACGAGCTTTTGAAAAAGAACGCCGACATGCTGAAAATGGGCACCATCCAGACCGCCAAGGAGGCGGAGCGCAGCGTGGTGGACATCGAGACCCTCCAGCACACGAACCAGCAGCTGATCTCCACCCTGGACGAGGTGCTGAACATCCAGCGGGAGGGCGCGCAGAAGCGCAAGGCCGCCGAGGCGGAGCTGGGCCGCATCGAGGGCGAGCTCCGGGCGAAGCTGCTGGAGCTGCGACGGTAAGGTCCGTCTTCCGCGCCCTCCGGCGGACCCTTCAAACCCGGAGTTCCCGGGCGAGGGAAAACGCCGCCAGGAACATGGCCTCCAGCTCCAGGGAGCGGCTGTCCTCCCAGGCCTGCTGATACCGCTCCAGAGACGCCGCGCGCTCTCCGGAGAGACCGTCCTTCAAGGCGGCCAGATGCTTGGCCTCCAAGGATTTCGAGACGTCGTAGGCGCTTTGGTCCAGATAGCGGGGCAGGCGTTCTGTGCAGGTGAAATCCATCAACAGCTGCATCAAGTTGGTCATAGGAGATTCCTCCTTGCTTTTTATTTTTTGTTCATTATAATACTAACTATAGTTAATGTCAAGGGAGAAATTATGCCCACATATTCAGAACGGCTAAAAGAGCTTCGAAAGGAGCGGCGGCTATATCAAAGAGAACTTGCGGAGCTTTTGGGTATTTCTGTCCGGGGGTATCAATGCTATGAAACCGGGGAGCATGAACCGGGTGTGAAAAAGCTGATTGCTTTAGCCGACTACTATCAAGTATCCATCGACTATCTGGTAGGCCGGACGGACGTGCCGGACTTCCATACAAGCGGGGCAGAGGATTGAGCCTATGAAATTCTTGCAGAAACGTTCCGCGGCGGCGGTCATCATGGTCCTGGCCATCCTGGCGGGCATTGCCCTGGGACAGGCGAAGAGGCCGGAGGTGGAGGCCGCCATCACCGGGGATTTCCTGTATCTCGTCCACAACGAGGGCGGCGTGATCTCCCAGGACACCGCCGAATACATTGAGGCGATGAATACCTCCCTCTTCGCGCAGACGGGGGCCCAGATCGCCGTGGACGTGGTGGAGACCACCGGAAGCGCGGCCATCGCGGATTACGCCGGGGAGACCTTTGAGCGCCTGGGCGTGGGGTCCCGGGAGCGGGACAACGGCCTGCTGCTGGTGCTGGCCCTGAAGAACGAGTACAACGGCGCGCCGAACGGGGATTATTACCTCGCCTGGGGCAGCGGGTTTACGTCCGGCCAGCAGTCCCGGCTGGAGGATATCCTGTACGGCGTCCTGGAGGACGACTTCGCCGCGAAGCGCTATGACCAGGGCGTCCGGCATACCTTCGACACGTTGGTGGACTATCTGGAAACCGTCTACCACGTCAGCGTTGCCACAACCCTGCCGGCCCCTGCCGCCATGGGGAACTATCAGACAATTTCCGGCAGCTGCCGGTCCACGGGAACCGCCGTGGCGATAGGCGGCGTCTTTGCGGGGCTGATCTTGCTGCTGCTCTTCCTGTTCGTCCTCTGGGTGCTGCTGGACGGCATGCGCTACCGGAGCTACCGGCGGCGGTACTACGGTCCCACGGTGGTGGGCATTCCAAGGCCGGTGTACTACCCCGTCTTCTGGGGCCGCCCGAGAAGGCCCCGGCGGCCCCCGCCGCCTCCCCCGCCCAAGAGGCCCGGCGGGCCCGGTAATTTTGGCGGCGGTTTTGGCGGCGGTGCGGGCCGGGGTTCCCGTCCCGGCGGACCGGGCGGCTTCGGCAGCTTCGGGGGCAGCTCCTTCGGCGGCGGTTCCTTCGGAGGAGGCGCGGGCCGGGGCGGGCGTCCCGGCGGCTTTGGCGGCGGTTCTTTCGGCGGCGGTTCCTTCGGCGGAGGCGCCGGAAGGGGCGGCTTCGGCGGCGGACGGTCCGGCGGTTTCGGCGGCGGCTCCTTCGGGGGCGGCGCGGGCCGGGGCGGCGGCATGCGCGGCGGCGGAGGAAGAAGATAAAACGAGGCCCCCGGCGTGAAGCCGGGGGCCTTCCGCACCCTTATAGACTTATAGAATAGTATGGGAGAGGACCGCGGCGGGCGGCGGAGCGCGGAGGCTCCTCCCCTGGCGTTTCTTTTGGGAAACGTCAGTCCAGCACCTGTACGGCCGCGCCCAGAACGCCGTCGCCGATGTAAACGCTGAGCGTCCCGTCGATCTCGCCGTCCCAGATGTGGCTGTAATCCGGCAGGGCGGCGGTGAGCTTCTGCCGGACGGTATCCATCTCGGCGGGGGCGCCGCCGTTGGCGACGGCCAGATTGTACTTCTTATGACTGCCGCAGCGGTCCACGGTCATGGACACCAGCTTGTCAATCACCTGATTGCGTCCCCGGACCTTGGCGATGGACTGGAGCTGGCCGTCGGAGGCGAAGGTGATGATGGGCTTGATTTGCAGCAGCGTTCCCGCAGTGGCGGTGACCTTGCCGATGCGCCCGCCCTTCATGAGATATTCCAGGGTGTCCACGGAGAAGAAGGGGAAGGTGTTCGCGATGAGCCGGGGAGCCCGGCGCTCCACCAGAGTGTCCCAGTCCATGCCGCCGCGGATGTCCTCCGCCAGCTGGAGCACCGTCAGCCCCTGCCCCAGGGAGCCGCTGATGGAGTCGAAGACCCGGATGGGGAAGTCCTCGCCGCTCTCTTCCGCCACGAGGCGGACCAGGTTGTATGTGCCGGAGAGGCCGCTGGAGAGCATGACCGCGATCACGCCGTCATAGCCCTCCTCCCGGATTTGCTGGAGCACCGCAGCCACGCTCTCCACAGAGGGGAGAGAGGTCTGGGGCAGCTCTCCCGCCTTCAGGCGGCGGTAGATGTCGGTATTCTGGATGTTCACGCCGTCGGCGTATTCCCCGTCGGCGCAGAGGATGCGCAGAGGGACAATGTGAATGTGATGTTCCTTCGCCAGCCGGGGGGACAGGTCCGCGCAGGAATCCGTCAACAGCGCAATTTTTTGAGGGGTCACGTATTCCCAACTCCTTTTTTCAGGGCCTGCCCCCTGCTGTGGGCGCGGGCAGGCGTCAAAGCGTATTGCTGTCATTATCCCACAAACCGGACAAAACTGCAAGTCCCAATCTGGGGGAGTTTTCCGGGGAAATGGCTGGGCGCAAAAAAATGGGGAAATCCAGAGAATTTCCCTTTACCTGCCGGATTTATTCTGTTATAATATATAAGTTACATTCTGCCTGCGGCTCTGCCGGGAAGGAGGGCGCGTTCGTGAAGTATAAAAAATGGAACATCGGCGCCCCCGGAGAGGAGGACGTGGCCCTCCTGCGGGAGGCGGGGTATCCCGGCCTGATGGCCCTGGTGCTGGCCGCCAGAGGCGTGACGTCCCCGGAGAAGGCGGCGGAATTTCTGGACCGGGACCGGAAGCTGACCCTCTCGCCCATGCTGATGCGGGATATGGACAAGGCCGTGGCCCGGATTCAGCGGGCCATCAGCCAGGGGGAGACCATCGCCGTCTTCGGGGACTACGACGTGGACGGCATCACCTCCACCGTGCTGCTGATGGATTATTTAAAGAGCTGCGGCGCAAAGTGCCTGCGCTATATTCCCCGGCGGATTGAGGACGGGTACGGCCTGTCCAAGCCCGCCATTCAGAGCCTTTGGGACCGGGGCGCCACGCTGATGATCACCGTGGACTGCGGCATCACCGGAAACGAGGAGGTGGCCTTCGCCGCCTCTCTGGGGATGGACGTAGTGGTGACGGACCATCACGAGTGCAAGGAGGCTCTGCCGGAGGCGGCGGCGGTGGTGGACCCGCACCGGCCCGACTGTCCCTATCCGTTCAAATTCCTGGCGGGCTGCGGCGTGGCGCTGAAACTGGTGCTGGCTCTGGGAGGGGAGAGCCGGGAGGACGCCCTGTTCGCCCGCTACTGCACCCTGGCCGCCATCGGCACCGTGGCCGACGTCATGCGGATGGAGGGGGAGAACCGGGCCATCGTCTCCTGCGGGCTGGAGGCGCTGCCCCATACGGATTTTGTGGGCATCCACGCCCTTTTGCGGGAGGCGGGACTGGTAGACAAGCCCGTCACCTCCATTCAGATCGGTTTTGTGCTCTCGCCCCGGATCAACGCCGCCGGACGGATGGGGGCGGCGGACCTGGCGGCGGACCTTTTGGAGACCAACGATCCCGCCCGGGCCGAGGAGCTGGCCAAGGAGCTGTGCGAGCAGAACCGGCGGCGGCAGGCCGTGGAACAGGCTATCTGCGCCGACGCGGTGGAGCAGATTCAAGCTCTGCGCCAGGAGGAGCGCAGCGCCCTGGTGCTCTCCAGCGAGGAGTGGCACCAGGGGGTGGTGGGGATTGTCGCCTCCCGCCTCAGCGAGAAATACTCCTGTCCCAGCTTCATGATCCACCTGAAAGACGGCACGGGCCGGGGGTCCTGCCGGTCTTACGGCGGGTTCAATCTCTTTGCCGCGCTGGAGTCCTGCGCAGACCTGCTGGACGGGTTCGGCGGGCACGAGCTGGCCGCCGGCTTTACCATTCCGGAGGAGAACATCGCCGCCTTCCGGACGCGGATGAACCGCTATGTGCGCTCCGCCACCGGGGGCGAGCCGCCGGTAAGCTCCCTGGAGGTGGACGCGGCGGTATCCTCGCCGGCGGAGATGACGCTGGAACAGGCGGAGCAGCTGGAACAGCTGGAGCCCTATGGCGCCGGGAATCCCCGGCCGGTTTTCGCGCTTCTGGGGGCCACGGCGGAGGCCGTGCAGCCCGTGGGGCAGGGAAAGCATCTGAAGCTTCGCCTGAGCAAGGGCGTCAGCCGCTTTGACGCGATTTTCTTTTCCGTGACGGCGGAGGAGTGCGGCATTGTCCCCGGCAGCCGGGTGGACGCCGCCTTTTATCTCCAGGCCAATACCTTCCGGGGTACCACGACGCTGCAATTGCAGCTGGTGGACATCCGGCCCTCCCTGCTGCCCAGCCGGAACGAGGCGGAGTCGCTGGAACTGGTCCGCCGCCTGTTGGCGGGGGAGACTCTTTCCGCCCAGGAGGCGGTGCGTCTCCGGGCCTCCCGGAACCAATACGCCGCCTGCTGGGTGGCGCTGGAGCGGCAGCTCCGCCAGGGAAAGGCGGAGGAGGACTGGCTGCCCTATCTGCGCACGCTGGCTGGCTGGACCGGCGGGAGCGAGAGCTTTTTGCGCACGGCGCTGGCGCTGGCGGTTTTCCAGGAGCGGGGATTGATTTTCATGACCCGGCAGGGGGACCGGATGACGCTGCGCCTGATTCCCGTGCAGGGGAAGGTGGATTTGAACGCCTGCCCCTATCTGGTCCGGCTGCAAAACAAGGAGGGGACCTGACATGACCATACAGGAGCAGTACGAGCTGCTGGAAAAGACCATCCGGGGGTACAATCCGGCCGCCGACTTTGATCATATCCGTTCCGCCTTTGAATACGCGGACCGCTGCCACGAGGGGCAAAAGCGCAAGAGCGGCGAACCCTATATCATCCACCCTCTGGCGGTGGCCCAGATTGTGGCGGAGGAGCTGAAGCTGGACTCGGAGTCCATCGAGGCGGCGCTGCTGCACGACGTGATTGAGGATACGCCCGCCACCCATGAGGACGTGGCCCGTCTCTTTTCGCCCACCATCGCCGATTTGGTGGAGGGAGTCAGCAAGCTGACCCGCATCCAGTACGCCACCAAGGAAGACGAGCAGATGGAGAACCTCCGAAAGATGCTCATTGCCATGAGTAAGGACATCCGGGTGATTCTCATCAAGGTTTCCGACCGGTTGCACAACATGCGGACCATGGAGTACCAGTCCCCGGAGAAGCAGAAGCAAAAGTCGCTGGAGACCATGGAGATTTACGCCCCCATCTCCCACCGGCTGGGCATGCAGCGCATCAAGTGGGAGTTGGAGGACCTGTCTCTCAAGTATCTGGACCCGGTGGGATACCATGAGATCATCACCCGGCTGGACACCAAGAAACCGGAGTACGACGCCTTCCTGCTCCGCACCCAGACCCAGATGGACGACCGGCTGACGGAGCTGGACATCGGACACGTGGTCTATGGCCGCATTAAGCACCCCTACTCCATCTACCGCAAGATGTTCAACCAGAACAAGTCCCTGGACGAGATTTTCGACCTCTTCGCCTTCCGGGTCCTGGTGGACACGGTGGGGGACTGCTACAACGTCCTGGGCGTGATTCACGACATCTACAAGCCCATCCCGGGCCGGTTCAAGGACTATATCGGGACGGAAAAACCCAACGGCTACCAGTCTCTGCACACCACGGTGATGGGCCCGGACGGGCTGCCCTTTGAGGTTCAGATCCGCACCTGGAAAATGCACGAGATCGCCGAGTACGGCGTGGCGGCCCACTGGAAGTACAAACAGCACGGCCAGGGAGCGGGAACCGAGGGAAAATATGAGTGGGTCCGCCGCCTGCTGGAAAACCAGGAGGGGGCCGACGCGGAGGAGTATATTCACTCCTTGAAGGTCGACATGTTTGCCGACGAGGTCTTCGTCTTCACCCCCAACGGCGATGTGCAGAATCTCCCCGCCGGGGCCACGCCCATTGACTTTGCCTACGCCATCCATTCCGCCGTGGGCAACAGCATGGTGGGGGCCAAGGTGAACAACCGCATCGTCACCTTCGACCATATTTTGAAAAACGGCGACATTGTGGAGATCATGACCTCCAAGTCCGCCAAGGGCCCCAGCCGGGACTGGATGAAGATCGCCAAGAGCAGCGAGGCCCGGAGCAAAATCCGCCAGTGGTTCAAGAAGGAGAAGCGGGAGGAAAACATCGCCAACGGCCGTTCTTCCTTTGAGCAGGAGCTGAAGCACATGGGCCTGTCCATGAGGGATGTGACGGCCCCGGAGAGCCTGCCCCACCTGCTGAAAAAGGTGGCTTACGGGACGCTGGAAGAGATGTACGCCGCCATCGGCTACGGCGGCTTCACCGCCCAGAAGGCCGTCAGCCGGATGAAGGGAGAGCTGCTGCGCATCTCCCGCCAGCACCAGGCGGAGGAGCTGACCCTCCGGTCCGAGGAAGCGCCCATACCCGTGCCCCCCAAGCCGGTGAGCAAGAGCGAGCAGGGCATCATCGTGGAGGGGCTGGACAACTGTCTGGTGAAGTTCTCCCGCTGCTGCACCCCCGTGCCGGGGGACGAGATTGTGGGCTTCATCACCCGGGGATACGGTGTGTCCGTCCACCGGGCGGACTGCCCCAATGCCGCGCCGGAGCGCCGGGCGGGCCAGGAGGGCCGCTGGCTGAAGGTCACCTGGGGCAGCGACACCAACGAGAGCTATCCCACCACCATCGACGTGATGTGCAAGGACCGGATGAACCTGATTCTGGACATTTCCACGGCCCTCTCCAGCACCAACACCTTTGTCTCCGGGCTGAACTCCCGGAGTACGGAGGACGGCTACGCCGTCATTCGCCTGGAGATCCGCGTCCGGGACGGGGCGCAGATGAAGGCCATCATGAACAAGCTGAATCAAATTTCCGGCGTCCTCCAGGTCACAAGACCGGCGGGCTGACCGGCGGAAAAGGAGAGACCTGCCATGCGCGCAGTTGTTACCCGGGTCAAGCACGCCTCGGTTGCCATTGAGGGGGAAATCCGCGGTAAAATCGGAGAGGGCTATCTGGTTCTCCTGGGCGTGGCCCCCGGAGACGGCGAGGAGACCGCCGTCAAGCTGGCGGACAAGATCTGCAACCTCCGCGTGTTTGAGGATGAGAACGACAAGATGAACCTCAATCTGGAGCAGGTGGGGGGGAGCCTGCTGGTCATTTCCCAGTTCACGCTCTTTGCCGATACCTCCTCCCGCCGTCCCGGCTTCTCCGGCGCGGCGAAGCCGGATTTGGCCATTCCCCTGTATGAGAAGTTCATGGCGCGCTGCCGGGAACGGGGCTTTGCCGTGGAGCACGGGGAGTTCGGCGCGAAGATGGAGGTGGATTCCCGGAACCACGGCCCGGTGACCATCCTGTTTGATACGGAGAAGCCCTGACGGCTTTTTAAGAAGGGCAAGAGGACGGAGGTGTTTCCAATGGGACTTTTTTCCAAACTTTTTCATCCGAAGAACGAGCCCGCCCCGGGCGTTCAGCCCCACAGGGACTGGAGCTGGACGCTGTCGCTGGGGGGCGTGCCCGCCTCGCGGTTTGGCTGGGAGGATATCGCCCAGGCGCTGGACCGCCTGGGCCCTCATGACGACAGCTTTGTGATTCTGGAGCAAAAGCAGGGGGACCGCTATTGGTTCATCCAGAGCGCCGTGGCGCTGATGGGGCCCCACACGGGGGAGTATATTGTGGGCGTGGGCTGGAACGGCCCGGAGGGCGGCCATCTCATGGAGCGCTGCGGCGGAGCCCGGGAGGCGGTGGAGCTGTTCCGGGCCGCCTGGCGGGGAGAGCATCTGGATTTTACCGGCTTTGAGGACCAATCCGATATGCTCCCCGGCAATTCCTGACGGACGGGAGAAGGGAGGAAAACCCGATGAAGGTCAAAATGCTGGAGGTGGGCTTTCTTGGCACCAACTGCTATATCCTGGAGGACGAGGAGACCCGCCGGGCGGCGGTGATCGACCCCGGCGGGGACGCGCCTGCGGTGTTGGAGGCGCTGGAGGGCCTGGAGGTTCCCTATATCCTCCTGACCCATGGCCACTATGACCACACCGGCGCCGTGGCGGAGCTGAAAAAGGCCCTGCCCCAGGCGGAGATTTATATCCATGAGCGGGATTTTCGGGACGTGGACCCGTCTCTGTTTCCCCTAAGCACCCAGGTGGACGGGGTGAATTTTTATGGCGAGGGGGACTGCCTGCCTCTGGGCGGGCAGACGATTCAGATCCTCCATACCCCCGGCCACTCCGAGGGGAGCGTGACCCTTCGCTGCGGGGAGCTTCTCTTCTGCGGGGACACGTTGTTTGCCGGGTCCTGCGGACGGACGGACTTTCCCGGCGGCAGTGTGCCGAAGATACTGGCCTCCCTCCGCCGCCTGGGAGAGCTGGAGGGAGACCTTCGGGTCTGCCCCGGCCACATGGAGACATCCACCCTGGAGGAGGAGCGGCGGCAGAATCCCTATCTCCGTCAGGCCCTGCGGGAGACGCCATGAAACTGGAATTTCACGGCCATGACGAGCGCTATACCGTGGAGCAGAGTCTGTTGAATCTGTTCCCCGGGGAGCTGCCGGTCTATGAGCCGGTTCGGCCCGGCGACGAGACCTGGGCCGTCGTTTCCTGCCGGGAGGAGGCGGAGCGGCTGGAGGTTTCCGTCTCGCTCCGTTATCGCGGGGAGACGGTTTCCGCCGTTTGGCCGGTTCTCCTCTCCGGCACGGAGTATGACCGGGAGGGACAGCGGCGGCACGCGGTTGGAGCCTGTTTTTTCCTGGCCTACCGGAAGCGGACGGGGAACACGCCGCCCTGGGGGATGCTCACCGGCGTCCGGCCTGACAAGCTGGTGACGGAGGCGCTTGAGAAGGGGGGGGCGCCGGAGGAGGCCGGAGCCATGCTGGAGGGGGACTACTTTGTCACGCCCCGGAGGGCGGCCCTGGCGGCGGAGACGGGAACGGCGGCCTTCCAGGCGGCCAAGAGCCTGGGGCCCCGGGACATTGCCGTTTATATCGGCATTCCCTTCTGCCCCACCCGCTGCGCCTATTGCTCCTTTGTCAGCCAGTCGGTGGAGAAGAGTTTCGCGCTGGTTGAGCCCTATGTGGACGCCCTGGCGGCGGAGCTTGCGGCGGGGGGCCGCATGGCCCGGGAAAGGGGACTTCGCGTCCGGGCCATGTACATGGGCGGCGGTACGCCCACGACCCTGACCGCCGCCCAGCTGGACCGGGTGCTGACCGTGTTCGAGACGGCCTTCGGCTCCGCGCTGGACGGCTGCGGGGAGATCACCGTGGAGGCGGGGCGGCCCGATACCATCACGGCGGAGAAGCTGGCGGCGCTGAAGGCCCATGGGGTGCACCGCATCTCGGTCAATCCCCAGACCATGGAGGAGAACGTCCTCCGGGCCATCGGCCGCCGCCACAGCTCCGGGGACATCGAGTCCGCCATGGAGCTGGCGGCGCGGCAGGGGTTTCCCCATATAAACATGGACCTCATCGCGGGACTGCCGGAGGACACGGCGGAGGGCTTCCGCCGTTCCCTGGCGCGCTGTCTCGCCTTCGGCACGGACAACGTCACCGTGCATACCCTAGCGCTGAAAAAAGGAAGCCGCATCCTGCTGGAGGGCCTGTCCATCCCCGGCCCCGAGACGGTGGGGGAGATGCTGGACCACGCGGAGCCCGCTCTGCGGCAGGCGGGATACGCTCCGTATTATCTCTACCGGCAGAAATACATGTCCGGCAGCTTTGAGAACATCGGCTGGACCCGCCCCGGCGGACAGTGCCTGTATAACATCTATATCATGTCGGAGCTGTGCTCCATTCTCTCCTTCGGCGCAGGAGGGTCGACCAAAATGGTGGACCCCTCCCGGCGTATCATCCAGCGGCGGTTCAACCCCAAGTACCCCAAGGAGTACACGGAGCGTCCCGAGAAAACGCGGTCCAACCAGGCGGATTTCGCCGCCTTTTATGAGCGATGAACGGAAAGGAGCCGAGATCATGTATTCCCTGAAGCGGATCAACGAGGCCATTCGCAGCGATCCGGCGGGCTTTGCCCAGGAGTGCGACGCGCTCTTTGCCCAAAAGGTGGAGACCGCCGCCGGGAAAATTGCGGAGCACCGGGAATTGTCTCACATCATCCTCCTCTCCGGCCCCTCCGGCTCCGGGAAGACCACCACCGCGCTGAAAATTGAGGAGAGACTGGTGGAGATGGGCATCGGGACCCACACCGTCTCCATGGACAACTATTTCAACACCTTTGACCCGGATACCGTCCCCCGGAACCGGGAGGGGGCCGTGGACTACGAGTCCCCCTTCTGCCTGGATATCGGCCTTTTGAACCGGCACTTCGCCATGCTGGACCGGGGAGAGATGATTTACATCCCCAAGTATGAGTTCGCCCGGCAGATGCGCTCCGACATCCTGGCCCAGCCCATGCGCCTGGGGGCGGACGAGATGGTCATTTTCGAGGGGATTCACGCCTTGAACGACATCATTGTGGGCAAGAATCCCAAGGCGTTCAAGCTCTATATCGCCGCCCGAAGCGATATCCGGGACGAGGACGGGACTCTCGTTTTCGATAAATCCTGGATTCGTCTCTGCCGCCGGATTGTCCGGGACTTCCAGTTCCGGGGCAGCGACGCGGCCTTCACCCTGAAGCTGTGGGAGAACGTCCGCCGGGGCGAGCGGCTGTATATCTCCCCCTACAAGGAGAATGCGGACATTATGTTCGACTCCTCTCTCGCCCTCAGCGCCAGCGTGTTGAAGCCCTTTGTGGTGCCCCTGCTGGAGGAGATTCCCCGAGGGAAATACGCGGTGGTGGAGGATATTTTGAGGGGCCTGGACCGAATTGAGGCGCTGGACGAGAAGTATATCCCCGCCAAGTCTCTCTCCCGGGAGTTCATCGGCGGCAGTCCCTACGACAACCATTGACATCAGGCGTTGGCCGAACAGAAAGGAGCGGTTATGAGCAATCAAAATCCATTCTACAGCCTGCTTGACACCCTCAGCGGCGCGGCGGTCCAGGCGGGAGAATTTGCCTTGAGCGTGGCGGTCCAGGCGGGAGAGTTGGCCCTGGGCGCGGCGGGGCTGGCCTTTGAACAGGCGGAGAAGCTGGCGGAAGCCGGGCGGCTCCGGTATCAGGCCGCCCGTGTGGAGGGCGAGCTGGACGAAAAGCTGATAGAGGTGGGGGAGATGGTCTACGGCACCCACACCGGGACCCCCTCAGAATCGGAAGCGCTGCTGGAAAAGCTCCGGGAGATTGACGCTTTGAAGGGGGAGCTGGACGGTCTCAACGAGACCCTGGGCCGGGCAGACCGGCGCCGGACCTGCCCCGCCTGCGGCGCTGCCGCCGGAGAGGAAGATCATTACTGCCGTGAGTGCGGCGAAAAATTTGAGGAAAAGAGTTGAGGAGGACGATCATGGAATTCTACAGCTACAAGCAGTATCAGGAAAGCGCCCAGGCCCTGCGGGAGAAGCTGAACGGCTTTCAGCCCAACGTGCTGCTGATTCTGGGCTCCGGTCTGGGGGCCCTGGCGGACGAGGTGGAAAATCCCATTGCCGTGCCCTACGCGGAAGTGCCCCATATGAAGCACTCCACCGCCCCTGGCCACAAGGGCCAGTTCCTCTTTGGCCGTCTGGCGGGTCAGGATGTGGCGGTGATGCAGGGCCGCCTTCACACGTACGAGGGCTGGTCCTTCGCCGACGCGGCGTATCCCGTCCGGGTGGCCCGTCTGCTGGGCATCGGGACCCTGGTGGTGACCAATGCCGCCGGCTCGGTGAACACCGGCTGGACCGCGGGGGACATCATGCTGATTACCGATCACATCAAGCTCTTTGGCGTCAGCCCTCTCTGCGGGCCCAACATTGAGGAGCTGGGGCCCCGCTTCCCGGATATGAGCCATGTGTACACCCCCAGCCTCCAGCAGAAGGCCCGGGATACTGCCGGGGCCCAGGGTCTGGACCTGAAGGAAGGCGTTTACATGTTTTTCCCCGGTCCCCAGTACGAGACTCCGGCGGAGGTCAGGGCCGCCCGCCTTTTGGGGGCGGACGCCGTGGGCATGTCCACGGTGCCGGAGGCCATCACCGCCGCCCACTGCGGCATGGAGGTCCTGGGCTTTACCCTGTGCACCAACATGGCGGCAGGCGTCCTGGAGCAGCCCCTTTCCGGCGACGAGGTCATTGAGGCGGGAGAGGCTGCGGGTCCCAAGTTCACGGCCCTGGTGAAGGGCTGCCTGGAGCGTATGTGAGCATCGAAAAAGCGGGTTGTGCCGCCGGAGGGAATTAGGTCTAAGGCGGGTCCCGGTCCCATAAAGTGGACAATGGGGCCCGCCTCTCACGGACAGAGGCTGTCCGCGCATTTTTTTAAGTATTCGAGGTATGCTTTTCATGTCGACTAAGAAAAAACAGTCCTTCCTGGGCGGCGCGGCCATTTTGGCGGCGGCGGTGGCCGTGGTCAAAGGCATTGGCTTCTTCTACAAGATTCCCCTGAACAACATCCTGGGCAGAGAGGGCAAGACTTATTTCGACTCTGCCTACCAGATTTACAACGTCCTGCTGTCCATCTCCACGGCGGGCCTGCCCCTGGCCCTATCCAAGCTGGTGTCGGAGGCCCAGGCCCAGGGCCGGGAGAATGAGAAGCGGAAGCTGTTCAGCACAGCCATCTGGATGTTCTTTGCCCTGGGGCTGGCGGGCTTTGCCATCATGTTCTTCGGCACCAGCTGGGTTGCCGCCCGGCTCCACAACGAGAGCGCCTACTGGGCCATTCGGGCCCTGTCTCCGGCGGTGTTCTGCGTGTGCCTTCTGGCCTGTATGCGGGGCTATACCCAGGGCCAGGGGAATATGACGCCCACAGCCGTTTCCCAGGTGCTGGAGGCGCTGAGCAAGCTGGGCATCGGCCTGGCGCTGGCTTGGTATATCTTCCGGCTGGGCATGGGCCGGGAGTTTGTGGCGGCGGGGGCCATCCTGGGCGTGACCATTGGAACCGTGCTGTCCATGCTGTTTTTGATTTTCTACCTGCTGACCCATCGCTCCACGGTGGAGACGCTGGACGTCCCCTCCGCCCGCGGGGCGCTGGCGGGGCGCATCCTGGCCATCGGCGTGCCGATCACGCTGAGCAATTCCGCCATGAGCATCATCACGCTGGTGGACACCTCCATCGTGCTGGGGCGGCTGCAAAACGGTCTGGGCATGACGGAGGAGGCCGCCTCGACCTTGAAAGGCGCGTACGGCTATGCCATGGACATGGTGAATCTGCCGCCCTCCTTTGTCTTCCCGGTGACCATGAGCCTGATCCCCGTGGCGGCGGCGGCCCTGGCCCGCAGGGACCGGGCGGAGGCGAACCGGATCATCTCCTCCGCTTTCCGGCTCATCGCCATTTTGGCGCTGCCCTGCGGCGTGGGGCTCAGCGTGCTGGCCACACCCATTATGCGCCTGGTGCTCCCGGCTCAGCCGGAGGCCGCCCTGGCGGCGGGCCCCCACCTCCGGGTCCTGGGCTTTGCCTGTATTTTCATTTGCGTGATGAACCTGACCAACGCCATTTTGCAGACCTACGGCAAGGTGCAGATTCCCATTTTTACCGTCATCACAGGCGGTCTTGTGAAGATCGTCATGAACTATATTCTGGTGGGAACCCCGGATATCAACATCCATGGCGCGCCCATCTCGACGCTGTGCTGCTATGCCGTCATCGCGGGCCTGAACTTGATCTTTGTCTGGAAGTATTCCCCGGGCAGGACGCGGTACCTCCAGCTCTTTGCCAAGCCCGCCGCCGCCTCCGCGCTGATGGGCGGCGCGGCCTGGGCGGCCCACGGCTTCGTGAGCCGGGCCCTGTCGGGACACTCGGCTTACGGCGCCAACGCCATCGCCACCCTCTGCGGCATCCTGGCGGGAGTAATCGTTTACGCCGTTTTGGTGGTGGTGCTGCGCATTTTGCGGGCGGAGGACCTGAAAACGATACCCCATGGGACAAAATTGGCAAAATTGTTGCATTTGCGTTAAAAAAGTGTTTAGAAAACAAGAACTTTAACATTTTTTCAACTTTTTTCTCGAATTTTCTTGCAAAGGCGGGCAATCTATGGTAGATTTTCAAAGGAAGAGCCGCTATGGCTGGGAGGATTTCCTGGAGATCATGCGTCTTCTCCGCGCTCCGGGGGGCTGCCCTTGGGACGCGGAGCAGACCCACGCCTCCATCCGCCGGAATTTTCTGGAGGAGACCTATGAGGCGCTGGACGCCCTGGACCGGGACAGTCCTGCGGATATGCAGGAGGAACTGGGGGACGTGCTGATGCAGGTGGCCTTCCACGCCCAGATCGAGGCGGAGCGGGGCCGTTTTACGATGGAGGATGTGGTGGACGGCGTGGCCCAAAAGCTGGTCTACCGGCACCCCCATGTGTTTGGAGACGCCCAGGTGAACGGCAGCGAGGAGGTCCTGGTGAACTGGGAGGCGCTGAAGCGGAAGGAAAAGTCCCAGTCCACTACGGCCGACGCCGTGGAGGCCGTGCCCCATACGCTGCCCGCTCTGTGGCGGGCAGAGAAGATCAGCGGGAAGACCGCCAAGGCCGGGTTTGACTGGTCCAGCGCCCTCAGCGCCCTGGGGAAGCTGGAGGAGGAGGTCCGGGAGCTTCGCGCCGCGCTGGAGGCCGGGGGCCCGCCCTCAGGGCCCCACGGCACGGAGGAGGAGCTGGGGGACCTGCTCTTCATCGCCGCCAAGGTGGCGCAGATGTCCGGCGTGGACCCGGAGGAGGCGCTCCACCGGGCCTGCGACAAGTTTGACGCCCGCTTCCGCCGGGTGGAGGACTTGGCGGACAAGCCGCTTGACCAGTACGCTGAGGCGGAGCTGGTGGAGCTTTGGAACCGCGCGAAGAAAGCAGCTTCTTACACGCAGCAGCGTTAAGAATACAGAACACAAATGATTTCAGGAGGATAGCATTCATGAACAAAGCAGAATTGATCAATGTGGTTTCCGCGGCTGCGGAGGTCTCCAAGAAAGATGCCGAGACCGTCATCACCGCGACCCTGGACGCCATTACCGATGCCTTGAAGGAGGGAGAGAAGGTCCAGCTGGTCGGCTTTGGCTCGTTTGAGGTGAAAAAGCGCGCCGCTCGGGTGGGCCGGAACCCCAAGACCAAGGAGCCCATTGAAATTCCTGCTTCCACCGTGCCTGTGTTCAAGGCAGGCAAGGTCCTGAAGGACATCGTGGGCGGTTGAGCCGGGGAGAAGGTCTCGCCGGAGGATATTCCGTCAAAGGGCTGCCGGCAGGATCTGCCGGCAGTTTTCATATAAAAAGCCCTCTTTCAGAGGGCTTGGGAGGTTGCTGAAATGCGTTTGGATAAATATCTCAAGGTCTCCCGGCTGATCAAGCGGAGGACCATGGCCAACGAGGCCTGTGACAACGGTCTGGTCTGCGTCAATGGCCGGGCGGCCCGGGCCTCTTACGAGGTGAAGGTGGGGGATCAGATTTCCCTCCGCCTGGGCGCGCGGGAGGTCACGGTGGAAGTGCTTTCCGTTCAGGAGACTGTCCGTCAGGCGGACGCTGCCGCGCTTTACAAACAACTGTCATAATCCCGTCCCTCCGGCCATATTCTTTGGACAGGGAGGGACGAACCATGAACGATTATACTGTGCCCCAAACCGCCCACCGGCTGGAGCTGGATGGCCGGGAGAGCCTGACCGTCTCCGGCGTGGAGGATGTGGAGCGTTTTGACGAGACCGGCATCGTCATGTCCACCGCTGTGGGGACCCTTGTGATTACGGGAGAGGACCTGCACATTGGCAAGCTGTCCCTGGATGGGGGAGAGCTCCATGTGGACGGGCGGATCGACTCGCTGACCTATGAGGACCAGGGACCTGGCCGGGGCGGTTTCCTGAGCCGGCTTTTCGGATAGGCATGGGAAGCCAGGCTGCCGGGCAGCTGCTGGTATTTGGGCAGTCCATTTTACTGGGGCTGTCCGCCGGACTGCTGTATGATCTGCTGCGTCCCTTTCGAATTCGGGCGCCCCGTTTTACCGCCGTGCTGGATTTGGGCTATTGCCTGGCGGTGGGCGGCGCGATGTTTCTCTTTCTTCTCCGCCGGGGATCGGGGCAGCTGCGGGGCTTTATGATTTTGGGAGCGGCAGGGGGCGCGGTGCTGTTTTTTTGCGCCTTTTCCGGACTTCTGCGCCCTGTGTGGGTCTTTTGGGCGGATACGCTGGCCTTTTTGGCGGAACTGGTGTGCCTGCCTCTGCGGTGGACCAAGAAATTTTGCAAAAAAATGCTCCGTCAGGTAAAAAACCTCTTTTATTTTTGGCGCAAATGCTTTACAATAAGAGGCAACGGGTACGGACCCGCGAAAGGGGGCGGCAGAGGTGGCAAAGCAAAAAAAGAGAGTAAGAAGGCAGCTCCGCATGGGTCTTTTGACAAAGCTGCTGGTGGTGCTTCTGCTGGCCGCGCTGGGCTGCCAGGTGTACGCCCTTCGGGAACAGGTGGCGGACGCGGAGGCGGAAAAGGCGCGCGTCGCCGCCCTGGTGGAAAGAAGGCGTCAGGAGAACGATGCGCTGACGGAGGACATCGCCGAGGGCTGCACTCCTGAAAAAATGCAGGAGATCGCCCGCCGGGAGCTGGGATGGGCGCTGCCCGGCGAGTATGTGTTTGACGTTGGGAGCTGACCGTTTACGGCGTTTGGGCCGTATTCCCCGCGCGAATCAAGGGAAGGAGAAACAAAAAACCGTATGGAGCCTCAGGTAGGGAGCATTTTGGAAGGCAAAGTTACCAGCATCATGAAATTTGGCGCTTTTGTGGCGCTGGAGGGAGGCGGCTCCGGGCTGGTACATATTTCGGAGATCGCCAACACCTTTGTGGAAGATGTGCATGATTTTCTTCAGACAGGGCAGGCGGTGAAGGTGCTGGTCCTGTCGGCGGAGAATGGGAGGGTGAACCTCTCCATTAAAAAGGCGCTGCCGCAGCAGGAGCGGCGGACACCCAGACCGCCCCGGCCGGTGTCCGCGCCAAGACCGCAGCCGGCTCCGGGCCGGGGAAGAGCCGCGCCGCTGCCTCCGTCGGGGGACCAGGCGTTCGAGGACAAGCTGAAGCAGTTCCTGTCTTCCTCCGAGGGAAAGATGGCGGACCTGAATCGCAGTATGGACGGCAAACGCGGCGGAAGGCGGAGAAAGTAAGACTGTGCCAGTGGCGCGGATTGCCGCGTAGTCCGGAAACGGAAATTTCAAAAGCCGCCGTCCAGGGCAATTCCATATTCGTTCATTCTATATCATGGAACAGGACGCCGCCTGCACATCCGCAGGCGGCGTCTCTATTCGGAATTTAAACCGTTCAATCTGCCTGGTTCCCTTTTGTTCCAAAGGCGTCAAACCATTGTGCCGCAGAAGTTCCAGACGCAAAAAGACCCTGCTCAATCCGCCAAGTCCCGCAGACTTGTTCAGATTGGCCAGGGCCGTTCAAACGCGGGGGCCAACGGGCCCCCGCGCAGAATTATTTAATCCTCTTCGTCGGTAACGATCAGACCATAGCCGCCGCTTTTCCGGCGGTAGACGATGCACAGGCTGTCGTCCTCGCTGCTGCGGAAAACGAAGAAGCTGTGATCCAGCAGATTCATCTGCAAAATGGCCTCCTCCGTGCTCATAGGCTTCACCGCGAAGCGCTTGGTGCGGACGACGGTGAACTCCTTCTCCTCCGCTATGTCAAAATCGCTGGCGGGGGTGGGAGGCGGGAACCCCTCACTCCGCAAGCGCTTGGAGAGCCGGGTCTTGTTTTTCAAAATCTGGCGTTCAATATAGCCCACAGCGGCGTCCACGGCGCCGCGCATATCGCCATCCGGCGCTTCCGTCTGCGCACGAAGCAGGGCGCTTCCGCTCCGGACCGTGATTTCCACGGCGCAGCGGTGATCCTTTTCCACCGAGAACGTCACAAACGCGGTGGTATCATCCCGAAAATACTTCTCCAGTTTGGAAATCTTCTTTTCCGTGTAAGCCTTGATGGAATCGTTAAGGGAGACCTTCTTGCAAGCGTACGTATACTTCATCGAGATCGCTCCTTTCGTGTGAAAGAGGAACCGGAAAACCCTCTTTTAGATAATATAACATATTTGTATTGAAATTGGAAGAGAAAAGAGAGCGCTTTTTCAAAATATTCACAAAAATTTTTGGTTCGGCGCGTCAATCCCACCGTTTCACAAAAAATTACAAAAATTGGCAAAACTTCCTATTTACAAAAAACTGGAAACATGGTACTTTGATATAGGAAGCTTTCCAATATCCCACCCGCTTGGGCCGCACGGTATTTTGCCGCGCGGCCCCTTTTTTGCGCCGCGCCAAAAGCTGAAATCCCCCCCCCGATAAGCTGGAAGGTATCAGTGTAGTTTTTCTTTTTGTAATTTAGTCTCGATATTTGACTATTGTTGTAGAAAAAATGCTGTGATAGCGTGTCGGCGGCCGGGTAGCCCGCCACGGCTGACAGTTGGGTGGTTATTTGGGCTTGGGTATAAGGCGGGATTAGAGGTTGGTTCCGCTCCTTCGCAATTCTCCGCTGATTGTCTCGGAGGTTGGAAAGCTGGTCCCCGTGAGAATTGCTGTCGCGTTGCTGTCTGCGGACATGGGAAATTTAGGCGGTCACTGTTGGACCGCTGGGGAACATGAAAAACAGGGGGTCAGGGCGGCCTCCTGGGACAGGCCCTTCCGCTTTCGGGCGCTGAACAGGTTGTTTCCCAAGCTCATGATGCGACCTCCTGTTTTGAATATGGCTCTATTATAGAGTGTTTTCCCGGGAAATGCCAGCGGCGCTCCCTTGCGGTTTCGCCCGGATTCCAGGCAGGCCGGGAGAGCGGCAAAATTCAGGCTTGCCCGCCGACGGGAGATGGAGTATACTTGGACGAAGAGCCGCCTACGATACAGACGCGGCAGGAGACGGGGCGGCAACGGCATCCAGCTTCCGTGAAGCGGAAATCCGAGGCCCCGGACGCCGTTCCCACCCAAGAAGAAAGAAGGTATCCCTCATGATCCGCCTCATCGCCAGCGACATTGACGGAACCCTGCTCCAGAACGGAGCCTCGGAGATTCCGCTGGAAATTTTTGACCACATCCACCGCCTGGAGAAAAAAGGAATCCTCTTCTGCCCCGCCAGCGGGCGGCAGTATACCAGCCTCCGGCAGCTCTTTGCCCCGGTGGCGGATAAAGTCCCCTTTCTCTGTGAGAACGGCGCGGTGGTCTACGGTCCCGGAAGTCCCGGACCCATCCTCAGCAAAACCGTCATGGACCGCCGCCTCTCCGAGGAGCTGTGCCGGGACATCCTGGCCCTGCCGGAGACGGAGGTGCTGATCTCCGGGGCCGACGTCAGCTATCTTTGCCCCAAAACTCCGGACCTGGAGGACCAGATTCGCTGGTTCCTGGGCAACCGCACCGCGGTCCTTCCCGCTCCGGAGGACACGCCGGAGGACATTGTCAAGGTATCCGCCTACTGCCCCCAGGGCGTGGAAGCCGCAAAGAAAGCCCTTTTTCCCAAATGGAACGCACATTTCCGCTGCGCCGTGGCCGGAGCGGTCTGGCTGGATTTCACTCTGGCAGACAAGGGCCTTGGCGTCCAGCGCCTCTGCGAAATCCTGGGCATTGACCTGGGAGAGGTCATGGCCTTCGGAGACAATTACAACGACGTCTCCCTCCTGGAGCGGGCGGGCCGCTCCTATCTGATGGAGAACGCCGCGCCGGAGCTCCGAGCCCGCTTCTCCTCCCGCTGCCGGACTGTGGCGGAGATTTTGGAAACGCTGTAAATCATAGGGTTTCCAAATTTTGAACGGTTCTTTAATTTTTGTCATATTTGTTACTTTTTTGTTTCACCTACCTTTACAAGGCAGGTGAAATTCCTTATAATAGAGGTCTGCCAATTTGCCCCAGGGCGCTCGGCATTCATTATGATAAAAGAGAGACGGTCCCTATCCGGCCGTCTTTGGAGGTTTTATGAAACAGCTCGTCAAACGCCTCGCGGCGCTGCCGCTGCTGGCGGCCCTCTGCATCTCTCTGCTCTCCGGCTGCGCCAGAGACGGCGAGGGCCTGGCCATGGCCGCCTGTGCCGGCGGCGCGCCGGACTCTCTGGACCCCATCTACGCCGAGGACGCCGGGGGACAGACCATTCTCGCCCATCTCTATGAAAATCTTATGCGGGTAACGGCGGACAGCACCGGGCGAACCAGCGTCGTCAGCGGCATGGCCAAGAGCGTGGACCAGGAGGAGGAGACCAAGGACGGCGCCATCGCCGTCACCTACACCTTCCGTTTGCGCAGCGCCCGCTGGTCCGACGGGCAGCCCGTCACCGCCGGAGACTTTGTCTACGCCTGGCAGCGGCTGGCCAACCCGGCCACCGGCTCCCGGTACGCGGACCTTCTGTCCGTGGTCCAGGGCTTTCAGGAGGCCCGCGCCTCCGGCGACATGAGCCTTCTCCAGGTCACGGCGAAGAACGACAGCACCTTGGTGGTGGTATTAAACGGGCACTATGACTGGTTTTTGAAGGAGGTCTGCACTTCCCCCGCCACCATGCCTCTGCGGCAGGACGTGGTTCAGAAGCTGAAGGCCGCCTCCGGTGAAAAATCCTGGTGGGAGGGGGACCCCACCCAGCTGGTGACCAACGGCCCATACATCATCGCCGCCCAGGAGGAGGGGCGTCTTCTCCGCCTGGAATCCAACAGCCGCTACTATGCCGCCCAGCCCGGTCCCCAGAGCATCACCTTCCATTTTGCCGGTTCTGCGGAAGAAGCTTGGTCCCTTTACGAGAACAAAACGGTGGACGCGGTATGGCCGTTGCCGGACAGCCAGCTCACCGAGCTGGCTCAGGACCCGGAGTGGTCCCCCCTGCCGGAGCTTGCCACCTACACCGCCCTCTTTAACTGCGCCTCAGAGCTCTTCGCCGACCCGGCGCTTCGGGAGGCCATGAGCCTTGTCATCGACCGCGCCGCCCTGGCGCAGGCGGCGGGAGCGGCGGCTCTTCCGGCGGAGGGCGTAGTGCCCCCCGGCGTGCCGGAAAACGAGGAAGGGGATTTCCGTACCCTCAGCGCCGCCCTGCTGGACAACGACCCGGAGGGCTATGAGCAGCGCTGCCAGAAGGCCCGCCTTCTGTTGGAGGAGGCCGGCTATGACAGCGGCGCAAATCTGGGCCAGCTGGAATATCTGTACCTCAACAGCGAGGTCAACGCTACTGTCGCCCAGCTCCTCTGCCAGCAGTGGCAGGACGCCCTGGGCGTCCAGGTCACCCCCAAAGGACTCAGCGAACGGGGCCTGATGTCCGCTCTGCGGTCCGGGGAATACACCTTGGCGGGACTGCAGCTCACCGCCTCCGCCAACGATGCGGAATGCTTCCTGACGGCCTGGACCACCGGAAGCCGGGAAAACCTGATCGCATACGAAAACAGCGCTTATGACACCCTGATGAAAATTGTGGCCGGAGCCGCCGACGGCACCGCCCGAATGGGCTGCCTCCACGACGCGGAGGCGCTGCTGCTGATGGACTTCGCCTGCGCTCCGCTGTATACCAAGGGCACGGCCTGGGACCTGCGGGAGACTCTTACCGGAGCTTTCCGGGACCCCAGAGGCTGGTTCAGCTTTTCCAGCGTCATCACCCGAACTGTCTGAAAACCCTCTCTCTCCACTGGACATTTCAGCAGTGATGTGCTATGATGGAAAAAATCTAAAAGGAGGGATTCCTCATGCGTTTAAACGGAGTTGAATACAACGATCAAAGTCTGGGGGCCTATACAGAAGAGCCCATCGGCGTTTACACCGCCAAGGCCTTCTTCTGGATGTTCCTGGGCCTTCTGACCACCTTTGCCGTGGCCTTTTTCGGCTACGCCACAGGGACCATTCTCTACGTCTTTGCCATCCCCTATTTCCACATCGTTCTTCTGGTGGTGGAGTTAGGCGTGGTGCTGTTCCTCTCCGCCCGGCTTCACACGCTCCAGGTTGGAACGGCCAGAGCCCTGTTCTTTGTCTACGCGGCGGTGAACGGCGTGGTATTCTCCGCCTATTTCCTGATCTTCAGCATGCTGAGCCTGATCCTGGTCTTCGCCATGACCGCCGTCTACTTCGGCGCTATGGCACTGTATGGCTACCGCACCAAAACGGACCTCACCCGCCTTCGTCCCATTCTGGTGGGCGGACTGATTTTCCTCATCGTCTGCGGCCTGCTGTCCCTCTTCCTGCCTCTGGGCATGATGGACCGGGTGGTCTGCCTCATCGGCATCGCCATTTTCCTGGGCTTTACCGCCTATGACACCCAGAAAATTCGGGCTCTTTACGACGCCTACCAGGGCGACCAGGCCATGCTGGAGCGGGCGTCCATCTACTCCGCGCTTCAGCTGTACTTGGATTTCATCAATCTGTTCCTGTATCTTCTCCGCTTCCTGGGAAAGAAAAAGTAACCCCACATTTCCAAGGCCGGCGCAGTGTGACGGCGCCGGCCTTTTCGCTTGCCGAAAAGACTTTCGACAGCCTGAGCAGGTTTTCTAAGACGAAAGAAATTTTCTCCCCTAAAATGAACCGCCCCCTGCCGCTTACACGCGGCAGGGGGCTTGTGCTGCAAAGTTTTAAAGTCGGGGACGAAGCCCCAGACAGAGGGAGGAAGAGCCCTCTCCAACCGCTCTCAGGCTCCCAGCACCAGCGGAGAGCAGACAATGTACATTACAACGATCACCGCGACGCCCACCGCAGCCCAGAGCCTTCCGGTCTTCCAGGCGGACATATCCATAACCTTCGCATCGGGCATCTCCCAATCGGTTTTCCGGGGGCAGACCTTGATGCAGATCAGATAAATGATGGCCTCCACCACAAAGCAGAAGAACACCCAATACAGATAGTGCCACTTCTGGCAGAAGGGAATGACCTTGGTGGCGCCGTAGATCACGATATGTACCGGCACCGTGATCTTGGGCGCGATGGGGGAAACCTTTTTGCTCAGCAGGCCGAAGAGCACCGCCAGCAGAATGGGCATGGAGAAGAAGCCCCAGCACTCGTTGATGAAGTTCATGATGCCGGTGCCGAAGTACATGACGAAGGGGGAGATGAAGATGGCGACGACGCCCACGATGAGTCCGAAGTATTTGCCGATCTTCACCGTCTTCTCCGCGTCCGCGTTCTTGCCCCAGATAGGCTGCCAGATATCCAGCGCAAAGATGGTGGAGGAGGAATTCAGCACGGAGTTGAAAGAGGACAGAATCGCGCCGAACATCACGGCGGCAAAGAAGCCCATGATCGCCGGGGGCATGACCTCCAGCACCAGCAGAGGATACGCCTGGTCGCCGGCGGAGCCCACAGAGGTATCAATCGCGCCCTGGGCCGTCAGCAGCTGATAGGCAATGATGCCGGGAAGCACGATGACCAGCACGTCCAGGCACTTGAAAAAGCCCGCCCAGATCGCGCCTTTCTGGGCCTCCGCCAGGTTCTTGCCGCCTAGGGAACGCTGAATGATGGACTGGTTGGTGGCCCAGTAGAACATGTTGTTTACAAACATGCCGGTGAACAGCAGCGGCCAGGGCACATAGGGCGCCACGGAGGTGGGCTCCGCCCAGGCGTTCATCTTCTCCGGCGTGGTGGTCAGCAGATAGTGCAGGCCCTCGCCGAAGCTGCCGCTGCCTCCACCCAGCTTGCCCAGGGCGAAGATACCCAGAATCGGCACCGCAAAGCCGCCGATAATCAGGCCCACGCCGTTAATCGTGTCGGAATAGGCAACCGCCTTCAGACCGCCGAATACCGAATAGGCCATGCCGATGATGCCAGTGGAGAAGCAGACGATCAGGATAGCCCAGAAATAGCTGATGCCGAAAATCTCCTCGATGTTAAAAATCTTCACCAGAGCCACGGAGCCCGAATAGAGGATGGTGGGCAGCATGGTCACCACATAGGCCACCAGGAACATGCAGGAGAACATTCGCATGGTAAATGTATCATAGCGCATCTGGTAAAACTGCGGAATCGTCGCGATGCCGCCCTTGAGAAACCGGGGCAGTATCACAAAAGCCAGCACCAGCAGGGCAAAGCCGGAGGTAGCCTCCCACGCCATGGTGCTCATAGAGCCGGAAAACGCCTGTCCGTTTGTACCGACCAGCTGTTCCGCAGACAGGTTGGTCATCATCAGCGACCCCGCGATGACAATGCCCGGGAGACCCCGTCCGGCCAGGAAGTACCCCTCTTTGGACGACAAGTCCTCGTCCTTGGTCTTGTACCAGGACAGCACCGCAACCAATACGGTAAATCCTACAAATTCAATGATCGTCAGCAGCATGAATGGAACCCCTTTCTGTTCTGTTTTCCACACTTTCCCTATATGTGGTTCTTTGTAAGTCCTCCTTTATAGTCACATTATACAAGAAGAATCCGGTTGCCGGTGTTGGAATTTTTTTAGGTTTCCGGGTGTTTTCTTTGGCGGGAACATCGGATTTTCTCCCATCTGGCTTTTTGTGTCTTTTTTTTAGGGCCAAAGAATACGGACGTCCCCTCCGGGACGTCCGTCAGGCTGTCGAAAACGTATTTTCGCCAGCCTGCGCAAGTTTTTCAAAACTCTAAAAAAGTTTTGAAAAACTTCTGATTGAAAACGAAAGGAACCCCTCCTGGGTTCCTCTCGTAACTCTCTTCCTTCCCGTTGCGTTAATCTTCTGCGTTTTTTGACACGCCGACGGACGTCCCCTCCGGGACGTCCGTTCACTCCGCCTGCTTCCGGTATTCCGCCGGACTGAGGCCGTTAATCTTCTTAAATGCCTTGGCAAAGTAATGGTAATCGTGAAAGCCGGACTGCTCCGCCGCCTCCCGTACTTTCATATTCGTCTCCCGCAAAAGCGCCATGGCGCACTCAATCCGCCGGTTCAGCAGGTAATTGGAAAACCCGATTCCCATTTCTTTTCGGAACAGGTAACTCAAATAGGTGGGGTTGACCCCCGCCGCCTGGGCGGCCTCCGTCAGTCCGACAGGCTCCTTATAATGGTCCTGCACAAACGCCGCCGCCGTACTCACCGGTCGGCTGACCTTCTCGGGAATCCGGCCCCCCCTGCCTTGATACAGCCGCTTCGCGTCCCGCTCCAGTCGCCGATAGACCTGCTCCATGCCGACAAGCCGCTTCTCACCCTCCTCGGGGGAGATTCCCACTTTTAGCTCCAGCTCCTGGAGCCACAGCCGCACCAGCCGCTCGTCCACAAGTTTTCGCTCAAACTGGCCGGCCGCCTTCATGCAGGCCTCCAAAAAGCTCTCCCGGTCTCCCAGATAGCGGTACTCCTCCGCCCTGGCCAGCAGGGCTCTCGCCTCTTCCGGCACCTGTGTCCCGGCCTTTTTCTCGGCGTCGTAGTACAAAATTTCCCGCCGCTCATAGAAGCGGAGCTTCATCAGCTCGTTTACCTGGCGGTAAGCCGTCTGGACGGCGTCTCCCCCCAAACATGGACCGCTGACGCCCACGGCATAGGGATAGGGCTCCTGACCGCAGATCCTGTGGCAGCACAACGCCGCGTCCATCAGCCGCTGGCGCATCAAATGATCCTCCCGGAGGTCGGACAGATCCAGGAAGCCATAAAAGACCCCCTTTCCCCAATACACAACCGCAAGCCGCCCGCCGCCGTCCGCAAGCTGGTCCGCCGCTTCGGGCAGGCGGCGCAGAAACTCCTGGCAGTACCGCCGCCGCCCGGGATGAGGCGCGCTCCCATCCTCCCCCTCCCAGGATTCCAGGCGCATGCAGACCGCTCCGCAGTTCCGGTAGGGATGGCGCAGCCCGGCGCGGAGACGCTCCCTCTCCTCCTCCCGGGGGTCTATGGACTCTCCGATGACCTTGCTGAAATACGCGTATTTCAGTTGGTGGTCCCCCGCCTTCGCCAGGTGCCGGATGTGAATTTGTTCCTCCTGCTGGCGCTGCCGCTCCTCCATCCGCTGGGCGGCCGCCTCCAGAAGACGATAGAGCGAATCCTCGTTCAGCGTGTTCTTCAGAACGTAGTCGTCCGCCCCCTCCTTCAACGCGTCCTTCACATAGGTAAATTCGTCATGGCAGCTCAGGGCGATGATATAGACCTGCCGGTTGGTCCGGCGTACCCTCCGAATCAGCTCAATTCCGTCCAGAAGGGGCATGGAGATGTCGGTCATCAGAAGATCGATCTCCGTATTCTCCAGAATGCTGAGAGCCTCCTCGCCGTCCCGGGCGCCGGCCTCGATCTGAAAACCGGCCCGCTCCCAGGAAGGGAGGATGTTCAGATAACTCCGCACCAGATGGTCGTCGTCCACGATCAGGACCTTTCTCATACGCATCCTCCTACCGCTCTCCTTCCGGGACCGCCGGCATGTGGATCACCGCCGTTGTTCCGGATTCGCCGCTCTGATAGCGGAGTCCCGCCCGGTCCCCGTAATACAGCCTCAGCCTGTCCCGCACGTTCGGCACGCCGACGGCGGTCAGCCCCCGGGTTTTGCGGGTCTCGCTGTGCAGCAGGCTGTCAATCTGCTCCGGCGTCATGCCCCGTCCGTTGTCCTCCACGCTCAGATACAAGACGCCCTCCGCCGCTTGGGCGCGAATCACCAGCTTTCCGCCCTCCGCCTTCATGTCCAGCCCGTGGAGCAGCGCGTTTTCCACCAGTGGCTGAAGCACCAGGCGGGGCACCAGACAGCCCCTGGCACCGGGATCAATCTCATATTGAATCGAGAACTGCCCGTCATACCGAAACTCCTGAAGCCGGATGTAGCGCTCCAAAATGCGGATATCCTCCGCCACAGTCAGGAAGGCCCCCTTCTTGTTGACGCAGGCCTGAAGCAGCTCAATAAAGTCCTCGATCACTTCGCCCAGCTCCCGCTCTCCCTTCAGCACCGCCGCGCACTTGATGGCGTTCAGCGTGTTGTACATGAAATGCGGGGTAATCTGGTATTGCAGCGCCTCCAGCTCTGCGTCCTTCTTCCGCTGCTCCTCTTCCAAAAGCTGCTGAATCAGCTCCTCGATCTTTCCCAGCATCCGGTTGAACTCCCCGGCCAAAACCTCGATCTCGTCGCCGGAGGCGATTTCCGCCCGGGCCTCCAAATCTCCGTCGGAGACCTTCCGCATTGCGGAGGTAAGTTCGCCCAAGGGACGGTAAATCACCCCGGTCAGATAAGCGGCGGGAATCAGAGAGAGGAGGAGAAACGCAGCCAGTATGACGGCGTAGTCCCGCCGGGTCCGCTGCAAGGTCTCCAGCACCGTGCTTCTCTCCGCGATCAGCAGCAGGCGGCACTGGGAAAACGGCGCCGTCCGGCAGCTGTACAGATGCTCCCCGTCCGTTCCCACGCGCTCACCCCTGGCCAGCCATGACTCGTAATCCGCGGCGTCCATCTGCCCCAGGGAGGTGACGGCCCGTCCGTCCCGGTCCAGCAGCACCGCCTCCTTCACCGCGCCGCCGCCGAGCTTTGCAAGATGATTGTAATAGAGCGTGCGCTCCTTGATGTTTGAGAGGAGATACCCCCTGACGGCCCCCGACGCGTCCTCCAGGGCTTCCGCGAAGCTCACCATATTGGGGGCGTGGTGGGCGGCGTCCGGCAGAAGGGCCGGTCCGCCGGTGTCTTCCGCCAGACGGACCACGGGGGCCATATCCGTTTCCGGAATGTCCTTTTTATAGACCGGGTAGTCCTCCGAGGTGACCAGGACAGCGGCCTCCGGTATCAGAAGGTACAGTGAGCTGACCGAGGGATTCTGGCCGCAAAACGTCCGCAGCACTTCCGCGCAGTCCTCCAGGCGGCGCTCGTCGCCTTCCGCCAGATAGGCGAGAAGCTCCTCCCGCAGCTGCGGGGCACAGGCGGCGTGAACGTGGGTGTGATAGGCCTCCAAAAACATCCGGTCAATGGTCTCCATTGTCCGGGCGGTCTCCTGGCTGAGCGAGGCGGCATAGTTCTCCTCAATCATACCGGCGGACTTCCGATAAGAGAGGAGGGTCACCGCCAGAGCCGCCGCCAGAGTCGTCAGCAGAATCGCCGTGAATACCTTGCTTCGAATGCTTCTCATTCCTGATATTCCCTTTCCATATAGGACTCTGCGTTCTCCGCCGTCAACACGCCCGCTTCCAGAATCTCACCGGCGTCCTCCGCCGTTCCCCTCCGCATCCTGTCGATATACTGAATCGTCCGATAGCCGATCTCGTAACCGGATTGGGCAATCAAAGCGGTGATCCTGCCGTCCCGAACCGCCTCCACCGCGTCCTTCTGAATGTCTATGGAGGCAATCTTAACCGCGTCGTTCTCCAGCCCTTCGGCGATGCCGAGGGCGGTCACGGCGCTGGTGGCCGCGATGCCCTCCATCCGGGGATGAGCCGCCCGAATCCGGCGGATCTTCACCTCCGACATTTGCAGATTGCTGTATCCGCTCTCCATGAACACCACCCGCATCTCCGGCTCGGTCTCCATATAAGCGATGAAGCCCTCCATGCGCTGCCGGTGGCTCAGCTGCTCCAGCCCCCCGGTGACGATGCCCACCTCGCCCCTGTGCCCCAGGGCCTCCGCCAGATGGCTCGCCAGGTCTCGGCCCGCCTGATGGTTGTCAATGCCGATGTAGGGAACATCCAGCTCCGCAAAACCCGTGTCGTAGGAAATAACCGGGATGCCCCGCTCCTCCGCCATGTCGAAATAACGGGGCCGGCGGTACGAGTCGATCGGAGAGACGGCAATTACGTCCACCTCCCGCTTTACCAGACTCTCCGCCATCTTGGACTGAACATCCCCCCGCTCTTCGGAATCCGGCGACAGAATCACCAGGTCCATCCCCAGCTCCGCCGCCGCCGTTTCCATTCCCCGGCGCAGGGTCATCCAGTACTCGCTGGACCCGGATTTTGTCACCACGCCCACCACGTACCGCTCCTCCGCAGACCGGGGAGCGGACGTTCCGCAGGCAGACAGCGCCGGCAGAAGTACCAGGAGCACCGCCAGCAAACAGACGGCGCGGCGCATGGACCCGCTCCCGCCCAGCGACGGACCGGACGGCCGGCGTTCCTTCAAGCTCATCGGTTTTCGCCTCCCCCAAACGTGCCGGGTCTTCCGGCCCTCCTGGTAATCGAATCAGGAATATTGTAATCGGTTGAAACCGCCTTTGTCAAGGAGAACCGCCCCGTGGCTCCCGCAGCCGGAAAGCGCCCCCCGGCGCAAAATGCGTCGGGGGGCGCTTGTTCTCCGCTTCTCAGGAAGCGAAGCTCCGGCCATTACTCATCCCACTCGGGATCGGGGGTCAGGGCGGTCCAATTCTCCATCAGCTCGCCCTCCTTCCGACGCTCATAGTCGTGGGAGTTCGTGGCCTCCAGCACCACGTAGTAGTGCCAGTCGCCGGGGTTGTTGTCACTCCACTGGGCGGCATCCTCCAACAGGCCCTCCTCGTCCACATGACGCTGGAGCACGTTGTTGATGAGGTTCATCGCCGCCGCGCGGGTGATGTTGTTGTTGGGCCGGAAGGTTCCGTCCTCATAGCCGCCGATCCAGCCTCTGTCCGCCGCGAAGGCGATGAGGTCGCGGGCCCAATGCTCCTCGGCAACGTCGGAGAACGGATTCTCCAGGCCAGGAATGACGCTGTCAAACCGGGCGGCGATGGCCGCGAACTGGGCACGGGTGATGAAGGCGTTGGGACGGAAGGTTCCGTCGCTGAAGCCAGTGATGATCTCAGCGTTGCTCAGGGTGGAGATGGCCTTGTTGGCCCAGAAGTCATCCGCCACGTCGGTGTACTCGTTGCTCTCGGCGTAGTAGATGGCCCGGGACTCGGCGGTCATCAGGCGGTAGAAGATGGTCGCCACCTGGGCGCGGGTGATGAAGTTGTTGGGACGCACCGTGCCGTCGGCATAGCCCTTGATATAGGCAAAGTGGTCCGTCATGTTCAACGAGGCATCACCGGCCAGAGGGACGGTCTCATCTTCGAGGATGGTGGGCGGAGTTCCGCCGCCGCCACCGCCGCCGCCACCGCCGCCGCCTCCTCCGCCAGGGATCCTGGTGAAGGCAGCGTTAAAGGTGGTGTCCGCGATGATGACAAGGCCCGCAACCGGGGTATCGGGGGTCCAGGTCGGAGTTACACGGTAATTGTTGTTGATCCGGGTCGCCACGGCGATCTGGTCGGCCGCCAGCCGGGCGATACCATCAGCGGAGGGATTGCCGTTTTCATCCAGCTTGGTGACAACGGCGGACTCAAAGCTGACGGTACCGTTGGTAGCGGTGTAACGCACCGTGTACTGCGCGGAATCGGGAATGCCGTCGCCGGGCTCTTCCGGGTCGGTGCCGCCGATGACATCCCGCGCGTAGGTGAAGACGATCTCCTGGTCCCTGCACTCCGTGACCGTGTAGGACTTCTCGCCAGTCAGGACATAGCCCTCGAAGTCCTTGGCGGACACATCAAAGGCGGTCATATCCTCCCGGAGAACCTGGGTCTCGCTGCTTGCGATGTCCGCGCCCTGCTCATCCACATAGCGGATGGTCAGAACGCTGGAGTCCATGGACACATAGGTGTACGTAAAGGTGCTGGTCGTGCCCGGAGTGAGCACCACATTGGGATTGCGGTCCCATCCGCCGGTCTTGAAGCCGTCGTTAGCCTGCATCCCGGTGGGAACCTGATGGTCCGGAGCCGGGTTGAGCGCCGTCCAGGTGCCGTCCGCGTTCTGACGGAAGAGCGTCACGACCACGGTCTTGTCGGCGCTGCCGCCCTCAGACCAGGTGCCGTTTTCGATCTTGTAGACCACGGTGGCCTGGCGGGCATCGGGGATACCGTCGCCGGGCTTTTCAGGGTCGGGGTTCTTGCCGGGGTCCTTGACCTCGTCCTTGCCGAAGCTGGCGGTGAAGGTATAGGTCTTGCCGCCCTGCACGCGCAGCTCCGCGGGGATATTGATCAAGGTCTGGGTTTCAAACATCTCCTGGGTGGAGGTCAGAGTCCAGTAGTCGAAGGCGTAGCCCTCCGCCGGGACCGCCTGGGAGCCGCGAATCGCAATCTCGCCCGCCTTGGCGTAGCTGCCATCGGCGTTTGTGATGGTGACGACTTCCCGGCTGCCGGTAACGGAGCCGTTCGCGCCGGCCACATAGTCGACCGCCGCCTGGTACATGTCGGGGATGCCGTCAGGCCCGTTGGGGCCCAGGACATCCGGGGCATAGTACACCTTGATGACGTTCTCCCGGCTGTGGCTCAGGGTCAGGACCTCGCGGTCCACGGAGTCGAAGGTGTAGCCCTCCACGTCGATCTTATAGACTTCGGCGATGTCCGCCCAATTGACGCTTGCGCCCTCGGCCATAAGAACTTCGCTGTCATGCGCGCCGTTGTCCAGGGACACGTCAGTGTGGCCATAGACAAAGTACTTCACCTGATAGGTCAGCGCGTTCTGACGGAAGGAGTAGGTAAACGTCTGCGTGCTCTCAGGCTTGACGCCTGCCTTCGCCGCTTCGGTCCTCGGGTCCGTATCCCAGGAGCCCTCGGGTCCGTAGGTGTAGTCGGCGGTCATTTCGGGAACGGCGGGCATGCTGAAATCAGCATTTACCACCGCACCGCTGCCGTCGATCTCCCGCACCGTCAGGACATAGGACTTCTCGGTATCGGGAACCCAGCTGCCGTTCTCATCCTGCACCAGCCCAAAGTAACCGTTCTCCACCTTGTAGATCACGGTCGCCTGATACTTGTCGGGAGTGCCGTCACCCTCGCCCTCGGGGCCGGTGACGTCTCTGTCGAAGTGGGCGGTGAAGGTATAGGTCTTACCCAGCTCGATTTCCAGGGTTTCGGGAATGCCGGTCAGCTTCTCCGCGGAACCGTTCAGCGTCCAGTAGTCAAAAGCATAGCCGTTGACGCCCTTCGCCGTGATATCCGCCGGGAGCTCCACGGAATTGCCCTTCGGCGTATACACCAGAGTGGTGCTTCCGCCGACCTGGCCCTTCGCTTCGCTCTCGCTGACAAACTTCACCAGGACCTGCTGGTTATCGGGGGTTTCATCGGGGGTCTTGTCGCTGTTGTCGGGCTCGCTCCAGCGGTCCACATGGTAGTACAGATGGATCACCGTATTGTCCTTGATCAGAGTATCGTCCAAGCCAAGAAGATCGGCGCTGAAATGGCTGTAGCGATACGTCGAACCATTGAACGTCGTGGGGACCATCTTGCTGCCAAGCAGATCCGCAACCTTGGTGTTGGGATTGGCCTGGTTGCCTTCCCGAATGTCAAGGGCGCCCTCTTCCTTCCCCTCCGCGTTCAGGAAGTGCTGGACGTAAGAGTAAGTCAGGGGGACAACGTCCCACGTCGCCTTGATCGTGATCGTGCTGCCCTCGGTCAGTCCGGTCCAGCTCCAAATATTGCCAGCCGTTCCCGCCGCAATCTGCTTCTCCTCGCCGTTGGCGCACTGAAGCATCCAGTCCTTGAACGCGCTGCCGCTATTTATGGGCCGGTCCATGGTAGCCACATACAGCAGTTCCGTCGCCGGAACGCCGGTTCTCTGGATACGGCTCTTGCTGCCCTCCGCGAAGGAATAGGGGTTGGGAGCCATGGTCCATTCGCCGCCGTTGCCGTCGAAGATTACCGTGTAGGTATCCACCGCGAAGTTGGCCGTGAACGTGTAGGTCTTGCCGCCGGTAACGCCGGTCAGAGTTTTGGGAAGGGCCTCGTAAGACGCTTCCGGAGTCCAATTGGCGTCATCGGTCTCAGCCGTCCAGTTCACGAAGTGGTAATACTGGCTGGGAGCCGCCTTAGCGCCGGAGATAGCGGCATTGCCGGAGGTTGCCCTGCCGCCAATGGTCACAATTTCCTTCGCATTGTCGACGGTGCCCATGGAGGTATCCACGCTCAGATACTTCACCGTCACCTGGTACTTGTCGGGAGTGCCGTCACCCTTGTCCTCGGGACCGATGACGTCTTCGCCGAACTTGGCGTAGAAGGTGATGGTGTCTCCGCCCTCGGCCTGCTGGGTCTGGAAGGGATTCACCGCTTCGCCGGAAGCCGCGTCGCCCTTAACCCAGATGTCGAAAGCGTTGTTCTGCGCGGGAGTCAGGGTGATGTTCTCGTTGACAGGCACAACCGCAGTCTTAGGCAAGACCTGGATCGTACCGGCGCCGGAGACGGTACCCTTGCTGTTGTCGGCGCTCTCGAACTTGACCAGGACCTGGTCCTTATCGGGGGTGCCGTCGGGGTTGGTTTCGCTGTTGTCGCCCCAATTATCCGCATCGTAATAGAGGTGGATAACGGTTCTCTCAGCAGTCAGCTTGGCGCCGTCCAGAGACGTCTGGGGCTCTCCCTCGTCGATACGGTACTCGCTGGTATTGCGGATATAGACAGTGCCATCTCCGTCAATCACATCTTCCGCAAACTCGGAAGGAACCAGCATATTGACCGCAGTGCCGAATTCAGCCTTGCCGTCCGTCGTCCGAACGTCCACGTCGGCCAGCTTCTCATTCCGGAGATGCTGGACGATGGTGTAGTCCAGCATCCTAGCTTCCCAATTCGCCGTGAGCAAAATGGTACGGTTGCTGGAAGCAGCGCCAGTCTCGGTCCAGATAGCAGCCGCCGTCTTTCCGGACGTCAGCTCCATATCCGTTCCCTTGACCGTGTAGGTCCAGCCGGTGAAGGTCATGCCGTACCGCTCGGGAGCGGCAATCGCCACCACTGCGGAGCCATCCACGTCAGCGGACGCGGAGCTCCGGCTGCTGCTGGCCTTGTAAGCGCCCAGGTCCACACCCTCAGCCCAGGAACCGCCGTTGGCGTCGAAGATCACGGTGTATTTCTCCGACTGGAAGTTCGCGGTAAAGGTGTAGGTGCTGCCGCCGGTAACGCCATAGAGCGTCACGGGAAGCTCAGCATAGGGGTTGTTCGGGGTCCACTCTTTGTCGTCAGACGCAGCCGTCCAATTCACAAAGAGGTTGCCCGCTGCCGCAGTCGCGTTGGAACCCTTGACAATATCAACCGTGCCGGAAGTCTTCCGGTTCCGGATGGTCAGAACCTCGGTGGCTCCGTCGACCGTACCCATGGCGGTATCGCTGCTCTGGTACTTCACCGTCACCTGGTACTTGTCGGGGGTGCCGTCGTTGTTCCCGTCCGTGGAGTAGTACACCTTAAAGGCGTTTTCTCCGTCCTCCGTCAGTTCCAGCTTGGTCTCCGGAGTGACATAGTCGAAGGCGTAACCGGGGATAACCTTCACGTACGTGCCGTTCAGGAGCGGCCAGATAACAAGGTTATTCTCAGCCGTGATACCCGTCACGTCGTACAGGCTGCTGTCCTTGTCCGTCAGCGGCTCGTTGGTCTCGCTGTCAAAGTAGAGCACAGAATAAGTCAGGGCCTTCTTCTCGAACGTGTAAGTAAACTCCGTTCTGCCCGTGATGATGGTATCGGCGGGATTCAAATTCCAAGCGCCGGTTTTATTGTAACCGGCGTCGGCTGCCATTTCTTTGGGAATCACCGTGTCATCCAGCTTCACGTTGGGAATGAGCTCCCACACGAGAGTCGTCGGATCCTGCTCATAGAGGTCCACATAGACAGTCTTGCCGTCCTTGCCGCCTTCCTTCCAAGTGCCGTTTTCGACGTTGAAAGTCACTTCGGTCTGGTACTTATCGGGAGTGCCGTCGCCGGGGTTCTCCGGAGTGCCGCCCTTGGCGTCTTCGGCGAAGTTGGCCTTGAAGACAATCTCCGTGCCGCCGGGAACGTTGGTCCGCTTCTGTCCCGGGTTCACGGCAGTCTTGCCGTTCCCCTCGGTCCAGATGTCAAACGCGTAACCGGGGTTGGGAGTCGTTTCAATGCCGGCCATCCTGGGCGTTACGTCGCCCTTGCCATGGACCTGGACAAGGCTGCCCAGTTCCGTCGCTGTGACGTTGCCGTTGCCGGCGCTCTCGAACTTGACCAGAACCTGGTCCTTGTCGGGAGTGCCGTCGCCGCCGTTTTCAGAGGGACCGGTTTTGTCCCAGCTGTCCACATCGTAGTAGAGGTCGATCACCGTCAGAACGCCGTTCGCCTCCATGGACGGAGTCGTGCTGCGCTTCGATCCATCATAGATGTACCGCGCGCTAAGCGCATCCCCATTCACAGCGAGGTCGTCCTTCTGATAGGTCTTCTCATACTCTGCGGAGGCCTGCTCCAGGGTACCCGCGGTGAGAGTCCGGATTTTGCCCTTAGCCTCGATGGTCTCATCCAGTCCAACAAAGTGCTGGACGATCTGATACATCTCAGCCGACTCCCACTTCGCCGTCAGGGTGATGGTCTTTCCGCATCCGGGATTCTTGGTGATGAATTCCTTAACGGTCGTACCGCCGGTAAATTCCTCACCATTGTAGAACCATCCCTTGAAGGCAAAGCCCTTCCGGGTGGGAGCATCGGGATTCTCAACCGTACCGGACAGAACATACTGCTCAGAGCGAGCCTCTGTCTGTCCATTGTCGTTGTAGTTCCAAATAAAGGTATAGGTGTCCGCCTCAAAGTGGGCCTTGAAGGTGTAGGTCTTACCCGCTTCCAGCTTGCCGGCGGCAATCGTGATCTTCGTGATCACGTCGGCCTTCCACTTGCCTTCGCTCCAACCGGTAATACCATCTTCATCCGTCCACTCCGTGAACCGGTAGCCTTCCGCTGCGTCAGGATACGCCTGCACACGGAGACTGGTCTCCACCATCGTCTTCGGAATCCAGCGGGTATTATTCGAGTTGGGGTCAGCGAGGTTTACAACCTCGGTCAGCTCCGTCTTCCCGTTGACATTGCCGTGCGCTTCCGCCACGTACTTGACCGTAGCCTGGTACTTGTCGGGAACGCCGTCGCCGGGGTTCTCAGGAGTGCCGCCCAATTCGTCGGCGCTGTAGTAAACCTTGACAACATCGTTTTCAGCCTCGCCGGTGATGGCGGTCTGCTCGATCTTGTCAAGCGCGTAGGTAGTCTCGCCCACTGTTACCTTATTAAAGGTATCGGCAAGCGTGAACGCGGTGGTCTGGCCAACCTTGTACTGGGTCTCGGTCGGCTCGACCTCAGTCGGGGCATTGGGCACCTCGAACTCCGCATAAGTGGAATTCCCCTCCGCGTCAGCGGTCTCGTAATAATACGCAACCGTGTGACCATACAGCAGGGTCTTCCAATTGGCGGTGAAATAAAGGTTGCCGGTGGTGCCCTCGGGGATGGTGACGTCCGTCTTAGGAACGGTGATGCTCAGCTGCTGGCAGGTCCAGCCAAGGAACTCCGTGTTGGCCTTGACCGGATTGTTCAGAGTGATGGGAAGTCTCTTGACCGTGTACGTCTCGGGATTGCGCGCGCCCTCCGGCAAAGCGCCATCCTTCAAGTCATACGAGATCGTGTACTCCACCGCTTTCCAGACGGCATAGAGGGTATTGTCCATCTCCTCGTCTACCTTGACGGAAGTGACCGTAGTACCGGGAATGTATTCCGGGTTTGCGGCGTTCGGGGTCTTTGCCCAGCCCTGGAACTCATAGCCTGTGCGCTCTTGCAAATTGGTTTCCCCGTACTTCAAAATGGGGACAGTACCGTTATTGGAAACCTTTTTGCTTTCAAACGCCTCCGGGTCCGCTCCTTCAAAGTTGGCGTGGTAGGTAATGTGCACCCGGCCCACATTTACAGAGCTGTAGTGGGCCACGAGGACCATACCTCTCTGGATAATAATGGGCTGGTTGGGATAATACTTTCTGCCGGATTCGTCGCCCTTAACCGTCCAATAGTCGAAGGTCGGGTCTTGGCTGACCGCGACAATGGCGGGGACGCCGATTTCGTACAGGGTATCATCCTCGATGGGATCGCGGCCCTCGCCCGTCTCATACTCCACCTTGGTCTTTTCGCCCTTACGGGAAACCGTAAGCACGACGTTTCCGTTGATGGTATAGGGGTAGGCGATGGGGTTCGTTCCAACCAGGAAGCCAAGGATATCGTCGGCCTTGAAGTCCGGATGGGTCTTCTGAATCCGCGCGATCATGTCCGCCTGGTTGTTGATTTCGGTTCCGGTAGGAGCGGTGATTGCCAGGGTATTTTCACCGTCATGCACCGTCACCGTGCTCTCGCCGGAGAGCCAGATGGCATAGACCACCAGCTCGCGGGCGGGCATGGTGTCCTCATTCGTGATGGCCTTATCAGCCTCGCTGAAAGGAGCCAGCGCCCAGCCGCCGAAGGTCCAGTTCTCTTTGCCCTCGGGAGCCTTCAGATTGTAGTCTTCCGCTGTCTTACCACCCAATACGCTGGTCAGCGGCGTCTCATAGCGCACCTTCTCAGGGAGGGTGATGGTCTGAGAACCGCCGTTGCTCAGCTTGAGGACATAGGACTCGCGGAGGTAGTACAGATTTGCTCTGCGATTGCTAAACCCGGGTACACTGGCATCTCTCTGCTTAAAACCTGTAATGGGAAAATAGTCCTCAGCAGTCAGAGAAAGATTCAATCCACTGCTCTTGGCTGTATACAGCTCGTAATAGATCCGGTTCCCGACAATCGTTGTCTGCTGGTTGTCAGGAGCTTTTCCATCCAGAGTTTCCAGCCAATAGGTCCATTGATAGGTTTCACCGTTGCCGCTTCCAACCAATGCAAGGTCCTGACGGGGCATTTTCTGGAGGTAGGATATCTGCGATCCAATAGAGCCACTGATGCCCTCGAGAGAGCCTTCTTTAAGGTTATGCTTCCAGGAAGTATAACCAGAGCCCTGGACAGCATCAGAGGCCCATATGGTCTCCAAGTTGGCACCAAACTTGACCAGTTCTTTGTAATATACCGTTCCCGACGTTGTCGGCTCGTGCTCGTAACAACTGCCGGAATGGCTGTGCACCGGCTTATTGCAAACCAGCGTGTTCAAGTCATAGCAACTGGCTCCACGAGTATGGCCAAACCAGCCATGCCTGCCATTGCAGGTCTGTTTGTAGCATCCATTCTCCCAAGAGTGGCTGTGCTCACTCTGACCGCAGGTTGCATTAAAGCTGACTCTGGAACTGCTGAAAACCAGCCAATACGCATTGCGGCTAAAGTACAGCTTGAGAATCGTGGAACCGTCGCCGTTGACCGTCAGGCCGTTGGGGTATGCCTTTTGGGTCTCCTCCGCGTTGAAGGTAAACTGGTCCCGGTTTTCCACCGTTGCGGGCAGCTCGAAACCGTTTGCAATCACACCGGAAAGTTCAGAGCCAACATCCACATTCTCCACCGTCTCAGAGGCGGCGTAGGTGTATCCGTCGTCGTCCGCATTCTCCAGCCAGTACTGCACCGTGTAGCTGCGCTTCTCGGCGGTCCAGACGGCCGTCAGCTTCAGCAGAGCCGTCACCTCGATGACGCCGCTGTACACCTTGCCGTCCGCATCAACCCACTGCTTGAACGTATAGCCGGGCTTCGTGGTCTCGACCGCGGTCAGGTCAACTTTCCCATCCTGGGGATACAGCGCGTTGACCGGCGTGCCGCCGTCGGTATCGAACTCCACCCAAACGCCGGCCTTCACGCCCGCCGCAGTGGCTGTGACGTCGCTGGTGGGGACATTTCCCTCGCCAAGGGCGGGTTCATAGTCCCAGCCGTCAACCGTGGTGCCAGCCGTCTCCGGGACATAAGCCCTGCTCGCCTCGGTGATCTGCTCCTCCGTCAGGGAAGAACCAACCTCGACCTCAGCGACATAGCACTTAGACCCGTCGGCGTTCAGGAAGGTGACATGCCAGCACTGCTTGAACACCGGCTTGGCTTTGATGACCTGTCCGTTGTGGGCTTCGGCAAACTCCTTGGTAACCGGCCCTTCGGGAGCGGTTACGGAAATTGTCTCGCCGTCCACGGTCTTGGTCATCTCCCAGCCGTTGAACACGAAATGCGCCTGACCCTCGCCGGACGCCATCGAGGGCGCGGCGGGATACTGGAGCGTATCGCCTTCCTTCAAAATCTGCTCGCCCTCGGAGAAAACCTCACCGTCCTTATCGTAGACGGGAAGCTTCTTTCCCTCGGCGTCGTAGAACTCGAAGGTCACAACGGCGGTATCTTCCGGGAGAATATCCAGGGGATTGATTCCCTCAAAGAGGTCCTTCAGCGCATCGCTCAGGCCCTTGCCCTCATACTGCGCCCACATGGTCACGGGAATCATGCCGGGGCTGTTCAGGGTCAGGGTGGACACCCATTCCGTGTCCGCTTCCGCAGGCTCGCTGGGGGTCTCTTCGGGGGTCTCTTCGGGGGTCCCCTCCGGCTCACTGGGAGTTTCCTCGGGAACCTCGGGGGTCTCCTCCGGCTGGACCGGGGTTTCCTCGGGGGCTTCCGGGGTCTCTTCGGGGGCCTCGGGAGTCTCCTCCGGCTCGGCGGGGGTTTCCTCAGGAGCCTCGGGGGTCTCCTCCGGCTGGACCGGGGTTTCCTCAGGGGCCTCGGGGGTCTCCTCCGGCTGGACCGGGGGAACAGGGACAACCGGGAGGGGCTCCTCAGGCGTCACCGGCGCGGCCGGCTCTTCCTCAAAGTCCTCTCCGCCCATTACCAGGTAGGCTCCGCCGTCCTGGTACAGGGCCACGATCGGGCTGTCCTCGTCATAGGCGGCCTCCTGGAGCTCGTCTGCGTCCAGCTGGAAGGCGGACTCGTCGTTCACCTCATCCCAAAGGGTGAAGCGGGCGACCTGCCGCTCCTGGTTTCCCGGCGCGTCCGGCATGCCGAGGAGCATGGCCAAAGCCCCGGCGGGGAAATAAACCGCGCCGTCCTCGTCAGCCTCCGCGTAGTTCTCCACCAGCCATTCGTAGACCTCAGCCGTATCCAGCTGCTCTCCACGAGGGTCCGTCTCAGCTGCCAGTGCTGGAGCCGGCAGCAGGGTAAGAAGCATTGCCAACGACAAAGCCATCGACAATACGCGCTTGCCCATATTCTTCATGTGTGTTTCCATCCTTTCTTTGCAGAATTTCGGATGCAAAGTATCCGGCGGCCGGGCTGGCGTCGCGCCCTCCCGAAGGGAGGGGCACATTAGCCCCCAAGCTTTGCGTCCTGCCGTTTCCGACAGTTTGCTGTGCAACCCGGCGAACATAGCGTGAAAGTCCCGCGCGCAGGCACGGCTGTTCACCCCGTAGTCCCGTAGCTTTGCGTCCCGCTGTTTCCAACGGTTTGCCGATTGCGACCCGGCGGACATAGCGCGTCTTTCCGCGCCGTAGTCCCGTAGTTTTGCGTCCCACCGTTTCCGGTGGTTTGCCCAAAGCGTCACCACTTCCGGCGCTCCGACCCGTTCCGTGCCTCCTGCCGCCCCTGACGCAAGGACGGCCGGAATTGCTTCACAGCGGAGCCATCGGCCCAGGCATCCCCCCTCTTTCCATATATTATTAGTACAGGGGCAGCACGCCCCTGCACGCCGGCCACCCTGTTTCCGGGGACAGAATATGGGTTCTGTTCCCGGTCCAGCAGACAGTTTGACTGGCACTTTGATTATAGCACACTTATTCCAAAAACTTCAAGTGATATTTGCCTCTATTCTTCACATCTGCATAAAAAATATTGGGGCCTTTGGTTTCATGCCTGAGGCTCTGGTTCTCCATGCCCTTTCCAGCCGCGGAAACCGCTTTCAAAAGCGGTCTGGGACCGGGGTTTCCTCCTTGGGTCCCGGAACCCATATTCTGTCTAGCAGATCAGCCGCAGACGTTCCAGGCAGCGGATGTGCTCCTGCCCGGAGGTCAGGAGGTACGTCCGGGTGGTATCGATGGAGCTGTGCCCCAGCAGGTCCGCCAGCTTCACGATGTCCCGGCAGACCCGATAGAAGGTGGCGGCAAACAGATGACGCAGGTTGTGGGGGAAAACCTTGGCTTTTTCCACCCCGGCCCGGCTGCAAAGACTCTTCATCTCCCGCCAGATCTGCTTTCTGGATACGCTCTTTCCGCCCTCGGTGAGGAAAATCTCACCGGAGGCGGTTTTTTGCTTTCTGGCGAACTTCAAAAGTTTCCGGCGCAGCTTTCCCGGCAGCAGGATGGTGCGGACCTTACCCTTCAGCCGCACCACGGCCCGGCCCTGCTCCGCCGCCTCCACGGTGAGGAAGCGCACCTCCGACACGCGGATGCCGGTGGAGCAGATGGCCTCCATCAAAAGAGCCAGCCGCTCCCGCCCCGTCTCCCGGGCGGTCTCCAGAAGCCGGAGGTACTCCATCCGGGTCAGCTCCCGCTCCCGGAACGTCCTTCGCTGGAGGCGGAGGAACTTCACCCGGCAATCCTCCCGCCCCAGGAAGCGGAGCAGTCCGCTCAGGGCAGAGAGCCTGCCGTTCACCGTCGCCGGAGACAGACCCGCCGACAGCAGCCGCTCCTTCCACTCCAGAAGGTTCTCCTTTGTTACCGGCCTGCCGTCCAGAAAGGCGGCCAGCTCCCGGACGGCCCGAAGGTACTTTGTCACCGTCGCCGGGGCCCGTTCCTCCCGGCGGAGATGCTTTTCATAGGCCGAGATACGGCCCGGCGTCAGCTGACAGTGTTTCATAATACAGCCTCCCTTTCCAAATTCCGCCCCCATTGTAAGCCCTTCCGGGAAAAAGTCAAAAGGCCGGAGAGGACTGCGTTAAAAAATTGTGCTTGCAATTGCAGTCAATTTTCGTATAATATAAGATTTGACAGTCTGGACCCTTTGATCCGTTCATCCGTACAGAGCAAGAAAGGAGCTTCCCCCATGCGAACCATCAAACGTCTCTTCCCGCTGCTGCTGTCCCTGCTTCTGCTGGTGGGCTGCGGCGCCAAGGCTTATGGCCCGGAGGAAGATTTTTACGAGGATTTTTACATAGACCGGCTGGTGCTGGAGGGCGTGGACCTGGAGAACGAAGCCGTGGCCCTGGCCAGCTCCCCCGCCGCCACGGACACCCTTCTGCTGCCCGTGGCCTCCGGCACGGCGGTGCAGAAGAGCTCCCGCGCCGTCATCGACTACTCCAACACCAAGGACGGCTATGTGATGGTGCAGTTCACCGGCTCCACCTCCAAGCGCCTGCGGGTGCAGGTCAAGGGACCCACCACCACGTATACATACGACCTGGCCCAGAAGGTTTGGACCACCTTCCCCCTGTCCGATGGAAACGGAAGCTATAAAGTCACCGTCTTCGAGAACATCAAGGATACCAAATACGCCCAGGAGACCAGCGTCTCCTTTTCCGTCACCCTGGCGGACGAGTTCGCCCCCTTCCTCCGGCCCAACCAGTACGTGGACTACGCCCCCGCCGTCAATACGGTCAAGAAGGCCGCCGAGCTCACCAAAGGCGTCACGGACCCCCTGGAGCAGGTCAAGGCCATCTACGAATTCGTCGTCAACAACCTGACCTATGACAAGCAGCGTGCCGCCACGGTAACCACCGGATATCTCCCGGTGCTGGACAGCGTGCTGGCGGAGAAAAAGGGCATCTGCTTTGACTACGCCTCCCTGATGACCGGCATGCTCCGGAGCCTGGGCGTCCCCTGCAAGCTGGTGGTGGGCTACGCCGGAAAGCAGTACCACGCCTGGATCAACGTCTGGACGGAGGAGTCCGGCTGGATCGACGCCGTCATCTACTTTGACGGTTCCGCCTGGCAGCGGATGGACCCCACCTTCGCCTCCTCCGGCAAGCAGAGCGCCAGCATCATGAAGTACATTGGAGACGGCAAAAACTACACCGTCAAATACCTCTACTGAGCCCCCGGCCCGGTATGAAAACGAAAGGGAGACGTTCATGAAAACACTTTTTTCCAACGAAGAGATCTCCTCCCTCAGCCTGGAGCTGTCCCTGCTGTTCCACGCCGGCGTGGGCACGGGAGACGCGCTGGCCCTGCTGGCGGAGGAAAGCGCCCCGGACTGCCGGGCCGCTCTGGAGGCCATGGCCCGTCAGGTGGACGAGGGCGCGCCCCTCTCCGCCGCCATGAGGGACAGCGGCCGCTTCCCCGCCTATGTCCACGGACTTGTGGCTGTGGGTGAGGAGACCGGCCGGGTAGAGGAATCTCTGACCGCCTTGTCCCGGTATTACGAGGACCGGGTCCGTCTGGCCCGGCGGGTCCGCAGCGCCCTTTTGTATCCGGCGGTGATGCTGGCGCTGATGCTGGTGGTGATCGGCATCCTGCTGGTGCAGGTGCTGCCCATCTTCAACGATGTGTACGCCTCTCTGGGCGGGCGGCTCACCGGCGTGGCCGGAGGGCTTTTGACCCTGGGCCGCTGGCTGGACAGCGCCATGCCGGTGATCTGGGTGCTGCTGGTCCTGCTGGCCGTGGGCGTTGGCCTCTTCGCCGGGGTGGAGTCCTTCCGGGCCAAGGTCTCGGCCCTGTGGCGGCGCAAAAGCGGCGACCGGGGCGTCGCCCGGAAGCTGAACACCGCCCGGGTGGCCCAGGCTATGGCTATGGGCATGGCCAGCGGCCTGCCCCTGGAGGAGACCCTGACCCTGGCCGCCGGACTGATGGACGAAACCCCGGCGGCAAAGCAGCGCTGCCTGGACTGCCGCTCCCGTCTGGAGAGCGGCGCGGGTCTGGGCGCCGCCGTCCAGGAGAGCGGACTTCTGCCCGCCAGCCAGTGCCGCCTGCTGGAGCTCGGCCAGCGCGGCGGCGCGGCGGACGCCTCCATGGCGAAAATCTCCCGGGACCTGACGGAGGACAGCGAGGCCGCCCTGGAGGACCTGGTGAGCCGGGTGGAGCCCGCCCTGGTGCTGGTGTGCTCCGTCCTGGTGGGGCTGATTCTGCTGTCCGTGATGCTGCCGCTGACGCACATCATGGCGGCCATCGGGTGAGCCTATGAGACGGAAGAGAAGCGGATGGGCGGCCCTTCTTCGGGGACTGCTGCTGCCGGCGGGAGCGGCGGCGGCGCTGCTGTTGTTCGCCGTGGCGCTGAACAGCCTGGACAGCGGGCGGGACGCCGAAGACCTCCGCCGCCTGGAGGAAACTCTGCGGCAGGGCTGCGTGGCCTGTTACGCCGCCGAGGGGGCCTATCCCTCCGATCTGGATTATCTGCGGGAGCGTTACGGCGTGCAGGTGGACGAGACGCGCTATACCGTCTATTACTCCGTCTTCGCGGAGAACCTGATGCCGGACATCACCGTGCTGGAGAATGAGCCATGAAGAGACGAACCATCCAACATCATATGGACGGGCTGGCGGCGCTGCTGCTGTTCGGCGTGTTCGCCGTCTGTGTGCTGCTGGTGCTGATTACCGGAGCCAGCGCTTACCGCCGTCTGACGGAGCGGGATCAGTCCTCCTATGAGCGCCGCACCGCCGTGCAGTACATCGCCACACGCGTCCGCCAGGCGGACTGTCTGGACAGCGTCTTCGTGGAGCCCTTCGGCGATGTGGACGCCCTGGTGCTGGCGGACGGGGACTATCTCACCCGGGTTTACTGGTATGACGGCTGGCTGATGGAACTCTACTGCGCCGCCGGCGCGGACATGGAGCCCCGGGACGGGGAGAAAATTCTGGAGGCCGGCGGACTGGAGCTGTCCCAGGAGGACGGATTGCTGGAGGCCGTGCTCACAAATTCGGACGGCGGCCGGGACGTCCTGCGCCTGTCCCTGCGGAGCGGAGAGGAGGCGGCGTCATGAGGAGCAAAGCGCCTCTGGTGCTGATGGAGCAGATGATCATGCTGCTGGTGTTCGCCCTGGCGGCGGCGCTGTGCTTGCAGGCCTTTGTGAAATCGGACGGCATCTCCCGCCGGAACGAGGCCCGGGACCGGGCCGTGACCCTGGCCCAGACCGTGGCGGAGACGATCCGCCACTGCGGCGGGGAGGGAAACGACCCCCTCCGTCAGGCGGCGGAGGAGCTGGGGTACGCCTACTACCCAAATTCGCTGAATCAGGACTTTGACGAAAATTGGAATCCCATTGCCACGCCTGCGGAGACCCTGGACGGCCTGGCCTACAGCCTGACCGCCACCCTGGTGGACAGCGGCGTGAACGGCCTGGGCAAGGCCCATGTCATCGTGTTTGAGGCCGGGGGCGGAGAAACGCGGTTTGAGCTCGACGTGACCTGGCAGAAGGAGGTGAGCGCCCATGGGTGAGCGGAAACGGGAGAGCTTTTCTCCCCCCGCCGTAGGCGGCGTGTCGCTGCTGGTGGTCTTCGCCGTGCTATGCCTGACGGTGTTTGCCCTGCTGAGCCTGGCCACCGTTCAGGCGGACGCCCGTCTGGCGGACGCCTCCGTCCAGGCCGTGTCGGATTACTACGCCGCCGACTGCGCGGCGCAGGCGGTTCTGGCTCAGCTGCGCCGCGGCGAGGCGCCGCCGGAGGTGGAGAGCCACGGCTACGACTCCTGGCACAGAGGCGTCCGTTACACCTATGCCTGCTCCCTCTCGGACCGGCAGGAGCTAGAGGTGGAGGTCGTGCTGGACGGGGAAGATTACACCGTCCTTCGCTGGCAGGTGGTTGCCGTGGGCGAGTGGGTATTTGACGACAGCCTGAACGTCTGGGACGGCACGCTGTTCTGACATTTTGACAAGGAGGTCCCTGACGTGGACTTGTTGGATTATTTAAAGCGGGCAGTGGAGGAGCAGGCTTCCGACCTGTTCATTGTGGCCGGCGGTCCGGTGTGCATGAAGCTGGACAAGCGCATGGTGCCCATCAGCGAAGGGCGGGTACTGCCGGACGAGACGGAGCGCCTGATTATGGACCTCTACGTCCAGGCGAAGCGGGAGCCCGCGCGCTACCTCAGCCGGGGAGACGACGATTTCTCCTTCTCCGTGGGGGGGCTGGCCCGTTTCCGGGTGAACACTTACCGCCAGAGAGGTTCTCTGGCGGCGGTGGTGCGGGTGGTGGCCTTCGACATTCCCAGCTGGGAGGAGCTGTCCATCCCCAAGCAGGTCATAGACCTGGCGGAGGAGACCCACGGCATGGTCCTGGTTACCGGCACGGCGGGCAGCGGCAAATCCACTACCCAGGCCTGCATCATCGACCAGATCAACCACACCCGGGAGGCCCATATCATCACCTTGGAGGACCCCATCGAATACCTCCACCGGGATGTGAAGAGCATCGTCAGCCAGCGGGAAATTGCCATTGATACGGAGGATTACCTCTCCGCCCTGCGGGCCTGCCTGCGTCAGGCCCCGGACGTGATTCTCCTGGGCGAGATGCGGGATCAGGAGACCATTCACACCGCCATGACGGCGGCGGAGACCGGACATCTTCTGATTGCCACCCTGCACACCAAAGGAGCGGTGAACACCATTGACCGGATTGTGGACACCTTCCCCAGCTCCCAGCAGGAGCAGGTCCGCACCCAGCTGAGCATGGTGCTTCAGGTGGTGGTTTCCCAGCAGCTGCTGCCCAGCGCGAACGGCAGTCTGGTGCCGGCCTTTGAGGTTATGCGTATGAACAACGCCATCCGCAGCCTCATCCGGGACGGCAAGACCCACCAGATCGACAATGCCATCGCCTCCGGAGGAGACGGCATGTTCACCATGGACCAGTCCATTCTCTCCCTGTACAAGGCGGGGAAAATCACGGCGCAGACCGCTCTGGAGTACACGGATAACCCGGACCAGATGCGCCGCCGGATCGGCGGATAATTGCAGCCTGCGAACAGCCCGCCGGAGCTCTTTGGAACCCAATACATAAGCCCCCATTGCGCATGCAGAGCGCAATGGGGGCTTGCTTGTTTGTAGGGACCTGAGCCCTCAGTCCCCATCGGCCTTCATAATTGTCACATAGCCCGTCACATTCGTCAGCTGGCCGCGCCCCGCCTGCACAAACAGGCAGTACTCCCCGGCCTTCAGCGGTTCCTTCCAGACCATGGGGCCGGATTGAACCTCCAGCTCTCCATCCTCCCGCCTTGTCTCCACCGTCATGTAGGTGGTATCCGGCCGCTTCTGCCCCGGCTCGCTAAAGCCGACTCGCAGCTCCTCCCCCGTCTCCGCCGAGACATGGTAGAGCAGCTGGTCTCCCTTGTCCAGACGGAAAGTGCCCAGCCAGACAAATTCGCCGTCTCCCATCCGGTCGATCTCCACAGGGACGGTGCGCCGCCCGCCCTCTTCGAGATCGTCCCAGCCGTCCTCCTCATCTGATTCGCCCAGCAGCTCCGCCACCTCCGCCGGAGTCAGATTTTCCACGCGCTGGATTCGGTCGTCCTCATCCCGGATCACCTTGACGCTGACGCTCCCCGCCGGGTTCATGTCCAGGCAGTGAATATTGCGGAAAACACCGCTTTGGTCCAGGAAAATGTACACCATACTGCCCTGGTAATAATACGCGCCGCCCTCTCTGGTAACGCCGTGGGCCGCGTACTCCGCCAGCCGCTGTTTTTCCAGCTCCGCTTTTGTCCGCTCCCACTCCCAATCCCGGTCCAGTTTCTGGTAGAGCATGGATTGAAAGCTCCAGCGCTCATCCTCCAAAGCCCGGTCCAGCCAGGACTCCAGCGCCTCCTCGTCCATGCGGTCCGCCAGAACGGAGAAGAAGGAAATCCGTCCGTCCTGGTAAACCCTCTCGGCGAAGTCCTCCAGCAGCCCGCCGTCCGCCTCCCGTACGGCAACGGAGAAAAACGCGGTGCTGTCTCCGGCATATAGCCTCTCCAGCCAGGTCCGCTGGTCCGCCCTGTCCATACGGGAGAACACCGCGCCAAACAGCGGGAGGCTTCCGGACCTGTAAAACCGCTCCGCCTGGGCGGCGGGAGAGCGGCTGTCCGGCGTACCCGGCGCAAAGCGGAGGGTCCTTTCCTCCATCTCCGGGGTCAGCACCAGCGCCTGCACCTCCCCGCCGCTGAAGGACAGGCCGTAAATATACTCCCCCTCCTTCAAACCGCATGTGCCGATTCGGTTTCCCTCATAATCCAGAATCTCCCCCTGGAAGGAATAGACCGCCGTGGTGATATCCTCGCCCCGCCAGATCAAATGAGCGCCTGTTATCTCCCGCTCAATGGCCTGGGTCTTGGTGTCGAAGATGCAGTACAGACTGTTCTGCGGCCCGCAGTGCCCCTCGACGACGATGTGCCGTCCCACCGGCGTGCAGGCTGTGATGGAAGTCACCAAGGCGCTCCGCAGGGCCAGGTCGTAGGCCGCCTGGCCGTATCGGAACACAGTTCCGTCAACGGTCCAGGTCTCCGCGTCCCTGGTTTCCCGGCCCTTTTGCCGTTCGCTCAACGTATGGAAATCCGCAGCCTCCGCAGGCTTAGAATAGGCTCCCGCCGCCGCCGCGCCCACGGTCAGCGCCGCCGCCAGCACGGCGGACAGCACCGCCGCCCATGGGGAACGCCTCTTCACATTCATAATCGCACCCAACCTTTCTTTCAACAATTCCGCGCTCTCATGGAGCGTGACGGACACGGCGGAATCCCGATACGTCCCGCCGGTTTCCAAGGCCCGAAGCAGCGTGTCTCCATAGGCCCGGCGGCCATCCGCGTCCAGCGTCCGGATCACCGCCTCGTCACAGGAGAGCTCACAGGCCCGGCTGATTTCCCGGCTCATCCGCCACACCAGGGGGTTGAACCAGTGGAGGCAGACCGTCAGCTGCACCAGCCATTTGTAAAGCACATCTCCCCGCCTGTAGTGGGTCAGCTCGTGCCGTATGATGAAATCCAAATCCGCCTCCGGCAGGTCCGCGGTGGGCAGCACGATGCAGGGGCGGAAAAACCCCAGAAGCAGAGGCGAGGAGATCAGCTCATGGGTGTACAGCTCCACAGGCCGCCTCACCCCCGCCTGCTCTCCAATCCGGGCCAGACGGTCCAGCAGTTCCACGTCGGAGACCTCTCTGCGTCCCGCCCGGATATAGGCGGCAAAGCTCTGATAGACCGTAATCTTCCGAAGCAGCAGAAACAGCGCCGCTCCCGGCCAGACCAGCCAGAGGACCCGGCCCACCGCCGCCGCATCCCAGTCGGAGAGAGGCGCCGCACCCTCCCCAGGACCCTCCGCGTCCCCTTTCGGCTCCGGCGTCATAACCGGATACTCCTCCCAGACGGCAGCCGTCCCGATCTCTACAGCCGGCCGCTCCGTCTGGCGGAACAGCGCGCCCACCGGGCTCGCCTCCGGCGTAAGCGGCAGAAGCAGCCGGGCAACGGCCACCAGCCAGATGTAATACTGCCAGCGCCTGCTCACCCGGTCCTTGAGAAGGGGCTTCCCCAGCATGAGGAGGAGAATCACCAGCGACCCGGAGAGCGACAGGGAGAGCACGGTTTTCAACAGCTCATTCATCCCTGCGCCGCTCCTCCTCCCAGAACCGGCGCAGCTCCTCATAGTCCTCCGCCGACAAAAGCTCCTTTTGAATCAGCGTCGAAACCAGCCCCTTGGCACTGCCCTCATAGAGCTTGTTGAGGAGGGTCTGCGTCTGCGCCGCCTGGTAGTCCGCCTCTGAGATCACGGCCGCGTACTCGTTGCGGCGGCCAATCTTGCGGACTTGAAGAAGTCCCTTCTCCGTCAGCCGGGACAAAAGGGTAATCACCGTATTCTTCTGCCACCCGTTTCCCGCGGCGGCAAGCCGCTCCATCATAGTGGCGTACAGCGCCCTGCCCCCTTCCGACCAAATGATTTTCATCAGCTCCAGCTCCGAATCCGACACCTGTGGTATCCGCACAATGGCCGCCTCCTTATCATAACGCTTTGTAGTCCAACATGAAGATAACACTCTGTAGGCCATTTGTCAAGCCCCGCTCCGCAAAATGCTCTACAGGCGCCTCTTTCCCGCTCCGCACGGCGAGAGGCTCTGGGCGCTCTTTCAGAAAAATTCATATACAAGCGCCGGGAACTGTGGTACTATGAAGGCAATGGTCCCCGGCCTTGGGCGTCCTGGAAACCGGCCGCACTCCGGATCAGGATAGGAGAGAGCGCAATGGCTGACACGTCATACCTGCTCTTCGGGCAGGAATACACCGAATCCCAGGGCCGGATGATGGCCCGTGTGTTTGAAGAGCTGCTGAACCGGCGGCCGGACCTGGTGCCGGAGGCTCTGCGGCAGTTTCCCTGTCTGGCCGCAATTGACTATACCCAAAACTCGGAAGCTCTGCGCAAGGCCCGCCCGGCGTTTTTGAACAAGCGGACCTTCCAGGCGGGGGGGCGGCGTCTGTGCATCGGCACCTCCTACAACCTCTCTCAAAAGCGGGCGTTCATCTCCCGCCTCTTCCAGCTGTGCGGCGAGGACGAGGGGCAGTTTGTCCCGCTGGAGGGACCCTCGGACCCGGAAAATACGCCGCAGCCCCCTGCCGGGGAACGCCGCCCGCCCCAGGAGCCCTTGATGTACCGGCTCTTTGACCAGGTCTATCAATCCAACCAGACGGCGATGATGTACCGGGCCTTCTATGAAATTCTGGGAAGAAAGCCGGAGCTCATCGACTGGGCCGTGGAACATCTGAAATGCGTCAAGGACCTGACCGGCCCGCGCTCCGGGGAACCGGTCAGGCCCACCTCCTATTTTCAGACCCAGCGCTTCCTGGAGGTGAACGACCGGACCCTTTGTCTCGGCACCGCCTGCAACCTGAAGGCCAAACAGCGGCTGATCGACCGGCTCCTGTGCCAGGCGGGCTTTTCCGAGGATGTGTTCCAGATTTACGATTCCGTTCCCTCCCTCCATCTGCGGAGCTGGCAGAAAGAGGCGGCGGAGGCCGCCTATGCCGGTCTCTTCGCCTCCCTCCGCTCCAGCGGTCCGGCGGGCATCCTCTCCATCCCCGCCGGAGCGGGCAAAACCATCATCATGGCGGAGCTCCTCCGCCGGCTGCTACAGGAGCGGCAGGGATGGTCCGTTCTCGTGCTCTCCAGCACCTCCGCCGTTGTCCAATATTATACGGAGCGGTTCCGCCAGCTGCTGGGCGGCGCTTACCCGGTCTACCCGGCCTCCTCCAAGCGGGAGCTGGCGGACATGGCCGGTACGCCGGGCGTCACGATTGTCTCCACCATTCACAAGCTTCTGGATTCCAGCGAGATCGAATCCCCCGCCTCGTACAGGCCCGTCCGTCCCTATTCCACCTCCAGCCGCCTGTTGGTCATCGCGGAGGAGGCCTCCTCCTACTTCTACGGCCAAATGTATCTTGACATGCGGCACCGCTTTCCAAACGCGGCGTTCCTGGGGATCACCAGTGTGCCGTCGCCCTCGCTGGTTCAGCTCTTCGGCCCGGTGCTGTACACATACTCCTACCGGCAGGCCTATCAGGACGGCCTGTACCGGGCGGTCCGCTATGAGGAACGCCTTCACTGGGAAGGCGCCGGGGAGCCCCTTCTCCCGGCGGACGCCGGCTTCTCGCTTCTGCGGCGCGCCCCCGAGGCGGCGAAGCTCTCGGAATGGATCGCGGAACAGGAGGGGACGGGGCGCCGCTGCGCTCTGCTGCTGTGCGAGAACGTGTCCGCCGTAGCCCTGTACTATCAAGCCCTGTTTCCCCTTCTGGGCCCCGGACGGCTGCGGACCTGGACGCCCTCCCAGCCCTTCCGCCGGCCCAGTCAGCCCATCCGGTCCTATCTTCCGCCGGAGAAGAGCCGGTGGGACGGGCGCTACTTCTCCGGCCTGGTCATTGCCTGCTCCGTCCCCTTCGTAACCCCGCCCTTCGACGCGGTCTATCTGAACCGGAAAATCAGTCAGTTGGATCTGGTACGATGCCTTTCCTCCCTGGGCCAAACCCGGGCGGGCCAGAGCGAGGAGGGACTGCTGGTGGACCTGCGGAACGGATGGGCACGGATTCGCCAGCTGATGCCGGAGGACTTCCCCCTCTTGCGGATTCACTCGTCCCAAATGCTCCCCGGCGTTTTCAGGGACCGGCTGACCCGCGCGCTGGCCCGGCGGCAGTACCACAGGGTGGACCAAATTCTTCAGGAGATGCGCACCCTCCTCCCGGAGGAGGAACCGCGCCTGTCGGACCAGCTGGCGTTTCTGTTCCCGCCCTCCCTGAGCCCAGAGGAACAGGAGCGCCGCTGGCAGCAGCACCAGGACCTCCTCTCCTGGCAAAGCGGCCTTTGGCTGCTGCTGTCCCAGGACTCCACCTTCCCGTGGGAGCCGCCGGAGCCGGAAGAGCCGCCGGCTCCGGACGAGGCGGAAGAAGCTCCGCCCCCTCCTCCCGCGCCCCGCAGCGGAACCCCCCAGGAACGGGGCGAGCAGCTGGAGCTGGCGGCAAGGGAACTGATCGCTGGGCTGTTCGCCCAGGGCGGCGGCTATGAGCTGGTCAGCCTCCGCAAGCAGACCGCCGGAACCCAGTTCGGCTTCGACGTCATCTTCACCTATCTGGATTCCGGCGGCGTAAACGTCACCTGCGCCGTGGAGTGCAAAAACTATCAGTCCGTCATCGGAACCGGAGCGGTTACGGAAAAGCTCAGCGAGCTCCAGAGTTTGGACCGGGAGATCGAGCACTGGATTCTCATTTCCCCCAACGGCATCGTGAACAACTCCCTGCCCCACCTCAGAGAGCGCTGGATGCGCACCGGCCAGTGGTATCCCATTCTGGACATTCAGTTCTGGACCCCCGACGAATGCGTAAGCGAACTGTTCCGCCTGTTTCCCAGGCTCTACGCCCAATTCTACCAGTCCGCCCCCGGCGGCGGGGAATGGAGCGCGGAGGAGCGGCAGGCGGTCCTCGAGAAGTGGAGGAAGAAGCTGGCGCCGGTTCCCCGCCTCCCCCAGGTCTGGAAGGAATACCTCCGCACCCCCTCGCTGCTTCTCACGCAGTACGAGGCGGACCCGGACACCATCGACCGCTATCAGGCCCTCTACCAGCGCCACGCGCCCATTCGCCTGCTGGACCAGCAGGAACAGCCCATCGAGGGAGAGGCGGAGGACTACATTCTCCGCTGGCTTCAGCGCCCCGACACAACCCCCGTCCTTCTCCTGGGGGATTTTGGCGACGGCAAGAGCTTTTTTACTTATGTTCTCGCCCGGAAGCTGGCGGACGCCTTCTGGCGCTCCCCCAGGGCTGGATGGATTCCCCTGCGCCTGTCCCTGCGGGATCTGGGGGACAGTCCCCTGGGCTTCCGGGATTTTCTGGTCCGGCGGCTCCAGGAATTTCGCGGCGACGTCTCCTCCTGGAACGACGTAAACCGGGAATACCGCTTCCTCATCATGCTGGACGGCCTGGACGAGATGTCCCTGGACATGAGCGACGCCGCCGTGCTGAACAATCTGGCCGCCCTGGAGCGGCTGATGGAGCAGTTCCAGGGGAACAAGCTGCTGGTCACCTCCCGAAAGATGGCCGTCTACTCGGACCAGGTGCGGGAGCGAATCTTATACTCCCTGAATCATCCGGAGATTCTGCACCTGGCCCCCGTGGCCCCCAAAGACCGGATCGCATTCCTGGAGCAGCTGGCCGACACGCCGGAGCGCCGGGCCCGGCTTCTGAAAATACGGAGCACCTATGATCTGATGGAGCTGGCGGCAAAGCCGCTGTTTCTGGACATGATGCGGGTTCAGCTGGATGGGGACGACATCCAGGCCATGGACGCCTCCGGCATCTACCAGAGTTATGCCGAGGCGGCGCTCAGCCGCAATTTCAGCTTCCATCTGCGGCAGAACGGAGACTGCACCCATCCCACTACGGTCCGGAAGAACATCCTTTTCCTGCTGGAGGAGCTGGCCCTCTGCCTCCAGCAGTCCGGGACCGACAGCATCGGCCTGGACGTATTCAAGGCTCAGCTTCCGACGCCCCAGCTGGCGGAACTGCTGTGGGAGAACGACCGCCTCCCCGAGGCCGACGCCGCCGGGGACGCGGAGAACCGCCTGACGAACCGCTCGCTGCTGAAATACGACTGCAAGCGCCCGGAAAACCGGACCTTCTGCCACCGCTCCATGCGGGAGTACTTTCTGGGCAGGGGCATCGCCCGGCGGCTGAGGGAGTCCGGGGACGGGGGAAGGCCCCTGTTGTCCTCCCGGGGCCTGGGCTATGAGGTATTGAAATTTGCCGGCGAAGAACTCCGGCACGCCGCCGGACGCCCCCTCGTCCGGCAGAGGCTGACGGACTTTGCTCACGCGTCCAGGGGGAACTGGGACAGCCCCTGGCGGGAGTCCCTGGCCCTTCTGGGGACCAACAGCGTTAACCTGCTTCACACCGGCGGCTTCGGCCTGCCCGGGGAGGATTGGAGCGGGCTGCTGCTGGATTACGCGGCGCTCTCCGGCGCGAGCCTCTCCGGCAAGAATTTCTCCGGCAGCTCCATGCGCTACGCGCATCTGGACAACGCGGACCTCTCCGGCTGCGACCTGCGGAACTGTGACTTCACGGGCGTTCAGTTTGAAAAGAGCGGGCAGCTGCTCTCCTTCGCCGTGGACGGCGGAGCGGGGACGCTGCTGGCCTGCTACCGGGACGGGAAGCTCCGCCGCTGGCAGACGGGCGGCGGCGAGCACCAGACCGTCGCCCAGCTGGAGCAGGGAAAGCCCTTCCGCCTGCTTCTGGCCCCCGGCGGAAGAGAGGGCGCCGGCAGTCCGGAGCGCTTCCTCTTCTGGCAGAGGCAGGCGGCGGAGCTCCATACCGTCGGGTATGCCGCTCTGCGCCCTGGTCTCACGCTGCTGAACGCCATGGGGAACGCCGCGCTGATCCGGCGGGGCGGGGAGCTGTGCCTGCTGGATACCGCGGAGGGAACTCTCTTATGGCGCTGGGAGTTCTCCGGCGGTTTCCTGGCCCGCCTTCTTGCCGAGCGGATCGCCGTCTGCTGGTCGGAGGATGCCGGACTGGAGCTGACGGATTTAAGCGGAGGCACTCCCGCTGTCTTCTCCGCTTCGCTGGACAAGCGCCCCACGGCCCTGGCCGTTCAGCGCCATTCCCCCGGCGAGGCGCTGATTGCCCTCGGGTTTGAGCATGGGGAACTCCGGCTCCTCCGCGCCGCTTGGAGTCCGGAGCAGAACCTTGGGACCTTCACGTGCACCGCCAGCGCCCCCGGCTCCGGGAAACCGGTGCTGGAAACCGCCTTTGACAGCGGGGAGCATCTTTACGCCGCCCTCTCCTCGGGGGCCATCACCCGCTATCGCCTCAACGAGTTCCAGGACCTGGAGGAGAAGCAGAGCTATCAGCTGGAGCTGAAATGCACCGGAGCCCGTATCGAGGGAGTCCGCCCCCAGGAGCAGTACGAGCTTTTGCGCTGGGCCGCCGGACGGCCCTGAGATGCCATGGAAAAAGCCCGGAGAGCCTTGGCTCTCCGGGCTTCTCTCACAAAAATCCCAGACTTCGGAAGAGAAAGGTATAGCAGAACATGGTGAACACCGAAAGCACCGTGGTAACGCACACCAGCTGCCCCGCAAGGGGGCCGTCCGCCCCCATGGCGACGGCCATGGGATAGGAGGCCACGGCCGTGGGCGCGGCAAAAAGGACCATCAGCCCGCACAGCCCCGCCCCCCGAAAGCCCAGCGCCACGGAGAGAGGCAGGAACACCAGTGGTACCAGCGCCATCCGCAGCAGCGTCCCCACCACCAGAGGGCGGCGGTTGGAACGGACCTCCCCCAAGTCCAGGCTGACGCCCAGGGAGATAAAGCTGATGGTGGTGGTGACGCCGGCGATGTCCTCAACGATGGACCACAGCAGCTCCGGCATGCGGAAGGGCAGCGCCAGCAGGCCCAGGGCCGTCAGCGTGGCCAGGACCATGGGGTTTTTCAGGATGGCCAGCGCGAGCTGTTGGGGACTTGTCCGTCCGGAGCGGTTCACCTCCAGAATGACGACGCTGAGGGCGTTGGTCATGGGCACCACGAAGGCCCCCAGCAAAGCCACCGGGCCGATGTTCCCCTCGCCGTACAAGGACTCCGCCACGGCGATGCCGAAGAGAATATAGTTCGTCCGCATCATCGCCTGCCCGATGGAGGCGGCCTTGTTCCGGTCCCTCTCCAGTTTGGCGGGCAGCAGCAGGGCCACCGGGAACATGGCCAGCAGCGCCAGAGCGGCAAAGAGGACTTCCTCCGGCTCAAAGCTTTGGGCGAGGTCCGTCTCATAGATATTTTTGAACAGCAGCACCGGCATAAACAGCCGGAAGGTCAGCTTGTCCACGCTCCGCATGGCGGTCCGGTCAATCACGCCCGCCGCCCGGACGCCCGCTCCCAGGGCCATCAGCAACGCCATGGGCAGGACGACCCGCAACGCCGCCAGAAAACTCTCCAGCATGTTACCGCTCCTTCTCCGCCGGGCGGATTCTCAGGTTATTTCTGTAGGATGTGGATGGCAAAGCCGCCATATTCGCCCTCCAAGTATATGTTTTTCAGCTTGCCGTCCTCGGTGTAGGCGGCGGTGTCCATACGGAAGGAAAAGCCCTTTCCCTTCAGTTCTTCCACTGCGGCGCTCAGGTCCGGCGTGGCCATGGCCACATGCCCGTGGGTTCCCAGGAAGGGGGCCTTCATGCACTCAAAATAGCTTCCGGCAAACTCGGACTTCTGCCCGTGGCGGGGCGTCAGGTTGAACATCAGGCTCAGGAGCTTCGCCAGCTTGTCCGCCTCCTCGGGATTGGGGGTATTGACGCCGATGTGTACCAGCTCAAAGATATTCTCCATCATCAAACTCTCCTTTTGGGGGACAGTGCCCGCCACCGTCCGGGGCGGGCGCTCTCCAGGTTATCATACCCGTTTTCTTGAAAAAACGCAAGTCATCTGGACTGGGCGGCGGTGTCCATATTGAAGGAGAAGCCCTTCTCCTTCAGCTCCTCCACGGCGGACTCCAGGTCCGGCGTGGCCATGGCCACATGGCCGTTAGCGCCCAGAAAAGGCGCCTTCATACACTCGAAATAAGAGCCGGCGAACTCGGACTTCTGTCCGTGACGGGGCGTGAGATGAAACATCAGGCTGAGAGGCTGCGCCAGCTTTTCGGCCTCCTCGGGGTTGGGGGTGTTGATGCCTGCGTGCACCAGCTCGAACGTGTTATTCATGGATGGTCCTTCTACAGGGTTGTGGGAAAAGCGCCCGCCACCGAAGGATGGCGGGCGTCTTTCGAAAAACGTCAGACGGCCGCGGCATTTTGACGTCGGGAGAAGATCAGGCACCAGGCCACCAGGACGACGCCCATGACAATGCCGATCAGGTCGAACATGCTGCCGGGCATGATGAACATCAGCGCGGCGGCAAAGAACAAAACCCGCTCCGCCGCAGAGAGATTCTTGCCCATATACCCCGCTACGCCGGCGGCCAGGAAGAAGGTGGCGCAGGCGGTCATGGCGCAGGAGATCAAAATCTCCGTCACTGTGCCGATGAGCAGAATGGACGGACGGTAGACGAACATGAAGGGAGCAATAAAAGCCGTGATGGCGAAGAAGAACGCCTTCCAGCCCGTCTTCCAGGCGCTGGCATTGGCGATGCCCGCCGCGGTAAAGGAGGCCAGGCACACCGGCGGCGTGATCTGGGCCACAACGCCGAAGTAGAAGATGAACATATTCGCCACCAGCGCCTCGATGCCCAGGCCCTGGATAGCGGAGCAGAACAGGGTGTTGGCAATCAGGTACGCCGCCACGGTGGGCAGGGCCATGCCCAGCATCAGGCAGCCGACGGCGGCCACAACCAGAGCCAGCAGCAGGCTGTTGTTTCCGGAGGTGCCGATGAGCTTGGCCACCTTTACGGCCACGCCGGAGCGGACCACAATGCCGATCATGATGCCGCAGGCCGCAGTGGGGATGGCCACGTTGGCGGCTTGGCGGACGCCCTCGATCAGAGTTTCCATCAATTGCTTGGCGCTCATACGGGTGTCCTTGGAGAGCATACACAGGATAATGGACAGCGCGGTGCAGTAGATGGCAGCTCTTGGCATGGACATACCCGCGAAGATCATGATGACCAGCAGAATAATGGGTACCAGGCGATAGACGCGGGGCAGAATGGGAGAACCCTGGTATTTCAGCGCTTCATTGGTAGTGGACATCTGCTTTTTCTTGGCCAGCAGATGGACCAGAATGAACACCGCGCCGAAATAGGCCACGGCGGGCAGTATGGCGGCGGTGGCGATGTCCATGTAGGGAATGCCGATCATCTCCGCCATGATAAAGGCGCCCGCGCCCATGATGGGAGGCATGATCTGTCCGCCGGTGGAGGCCACGGACTCCACGGCGCCGGCCTCCTCGGGGGTGTAGCCGGCCTTTTTCATCAGGGGAATGGTCAAAACGCCGGTGGTGGACACGTTGGCCACGGCGGAGCCGGAGATCATGCCAAGCAAACCGGAGGAGAGGACCGCCGCCTTGGCGGGGCCTCCGGCGGTTTTGTCGCTGAGTTTCATGCCCGCGTCAATCAGCACGCCGCCTCCGCCGCAGTTGGAGAAGAAGGCGCCGAACACCATGAAGTAGAACAGCGTACCCACGGAGGCGGACAGAGGAGAACCAAAAATGCCGTTCTGGCTCAGCATGAGGGTTTCGCAGAACTGGGCGAAGTTCATGCCCGCGAAGCGGAAGATGCCGCTGATGTACTGGCCGAAAAAGGCATAGGCCATAAAGAAGAGAATGACGACAAACAGCGCCAGGGAAACCACCCGCCGGACCGCCTCCATCAGCACGAACAGCAGTAGCACGGCCACGGTGATGTCCAGCGTGGTCATGGGGTCCACGTTATAAACCCGCAGATTCAGCGCGTTGGCATGGGAGAGGAAGTACCAGCAGATGAACAGGGTGGCTCCGATTAAAAAGCCGTCGTAAATCCACCAGAGCTGGCGGGCCTTGCTCTCCTTGTTTTTGCATTTTTCCGCCATGGGGTTAAAGAGGAAGACGATGATCAGGGCATAGCACAGGTGCAGCGGAATCTGTGCCCAGGGCTGAAGCGGCGTCCCCAGCTTGATGTACAGCTGGAAAACGGTCATGGTGATGGCCAGAACAGCCAGGGTCCAATAGCGCCACCTGGGCATGGTTTTCAGCATGCGCGCGATTTTCGAGTCCTCATCGGACTCGCTGGCCAGGGCCTTTGCCTTCGCGTCCAGGTCGCTTTTGCCCCCGGCGTCGGTCTGCTTTTTAAAAATACTCATGAATCCTCCTGTCTAAGAGGGCGGGCGCCTGAGCGGCGCCCGCCCTTTCTTTGCGGCAGAGTTTTTTCGAGAAAAATGGAGCCGGACTTACTGGATATAGCCCATCTCACGGTAGTAGCGCTCCGCGCCGGGATGCAGGGGGTTGCCGCCCAGCTTCTCGGAGTCCATGCAGGTGGCCACATCCCAGGGAGACAGGGAGTTATAGGTTCCCACCAGTGCGTCGCGGTTCTCGCACAGGGTCTTGGTGACCTGATAGATCACGTCCTCGCTGGCAGTGTCGGCGGCGAAGATGGAGTCGGGAGAGCCGGGGAGAACGATCTCGTTGGTCTGGCCCTTGAAGGAGTCGGCGGGGACGGTGATGCGCTGGAAGCCCTTCTCGGAGACGAACCAGTCGATCAGCTCGTCGCCCCACTGGAGGAAGGTCACGTCGCAGGTGGTGGCAATTTCCGCCATGGTGGAGGAGCTGGAGGAGGTGTGGTCAATGTAGAAGTCGATCTTGCCGTCCTGAAGAGCCGCCTGGTTCTCGGAGCCGGACTGGTTGGTGATGGAACCGCCCCAGCTCTCCAGGTCCTCCTGGGTCACGCCGAAGTACTCAAGGAGAAGGTACGCGCCCTGGGCGTCCATGGAACCCACGGGGGAGCAGCCGATGCGAAGGGGGAGCTTCTGCTCGAAGATCTCCTCGATGGTGGAGACATTGTGCTTGGTCAGGAAATCGTTGGAGATGCAGTTGATGTAGCACACCGCGGTCAGGCCGCCGATGACGGCGGAGTAGCCGCTGGTGGGAGCCTTGCCCAGGGTGCCCTCTTCCCGGGCCCACTTGGCGGGAGCGGCGTTGATGAACGCCAGATCCACGCCGCCGCCGGCGAACAGATAAGGAGCGCCCATGCCGCCGGGGTTGGTGGGCTGCACGTCTACCAGGCCGAAGCCGCCCTGGTTTTCCAGGTACTTGCTCATTTCAACAATGATGTTGTAAGAGCCGGAGCCCACAGCGTCGGAGGAGAAGACAATGGTCTCGCTGGAGAAATCGGCGGAGTCGCTGCCGCTGTCGGCGGGGGCGGAGGAGCCGGAGTCCGCGGGGGCGGAAGAACCGCTGTCGGCGGGGGCGTCGGTCTTGCCGCTGTCACCGCCGCAGGCGGCCAGGCTCAGCACCAGACTCAGGGTAAGGAGCAAAGCAAATACTTTCTTCATTTCATTTCTTCCTTTCTGATACTTGTGGATAAAGTCGTATTCTTCACCGGCATTGGGCCGGATAAAGACGGTTTACTCTTCGGCCTTTGCGTTGGCCATGCGGATGCCGTAGTCCATGGCGTTGACGAGGCTGAGCTCATTGGCGTGGCCGTCGCCCGCGTGGCCAAAGCCCGTGCCGTGGTCCACGCTGGCTCGGATGATGGGCAGGCCCAGGGTGACGTTCACGCCGGCCACGGCGTCCCAGTGGCCCTCGGCCTTGTTGTAGACAAAGCCCTTGACCTTCAGGGGGATGTGGCCCTGGTCGTGATACATGACCACCACGATGTCATACCAGCCGCCCAGCGCCTTGGAGAAGACGGTGTCCGGCGGAGTGGGCTTCTTCTCGGGGATGATGATGCCCTCCGCCATGGCGGCGTCGATGGCGGGCTGAATCTCCTCGATCTCCTCCCGGCCGAACATGCCGTTCTCACCGCAGTGGGGGTTCAGGCCCGCCACCGCGATCTTGGGCTCTTTGATGCCGATGGCCTTGCAGCCCTCGTTGGCGATGCGGATGACGTCCAGCACCCGGTCCTTCTTCACCCGGTCGCAGGCCTCCCGCAGGGAGACGTGGGTGGAGACGTGGACCACCCGGAGCTCCTCGTGGGCCAGCATCATGGTGTACTTGGAGGTATTCGTGTAGTCGGCGTAGATCTCGGTGTGGCCGCTGTAATGATGGTCCGCCATGTTGATGGCTTCCTTGCTCAGGGCGTTGGTGATGGTGGCGTCCACCTCGCCGTTCATGGCCAGCTCGATAACCTTCTTCACGTACTGGAAGGCCGCCTCGCCGCCCAGGGCCGTTGCACCCAGGCCGAAGGGCTTGGGGGTCCCGGGGTCGCCGGGGATATCGGACACCTTCACAATCTCCATGTCATACACGTCGATCACGCCGTACTCGTAATTGGCCTCGCCGACGGCCTTGATGGCCCGGACTTTCATATCAATGCCGGAGGCCCTCTTGGCGGCCTTGGCGGCGTACTCCATGGCGGTGACGTCGCCGATAACCAGGGGACGGCAGCGGTCATAGACCGTCTTGTCTGCCAGGGCCTTGACGGTGATCTCCGGGCCATTGCCGAAGGGATCTCCCATAGTGATGCCTAAGATTGGCTTGTTCATATGTACTCCTCCTTAATATGTTGTCAGCCGAGGTCTTTGGTCTCTTCCAAAACCTTTTTCAGCTCCTCAATTCCCTCGTCGCAGAGGTAGTTGAAGGGCCTGCGGCAGTCGCCCACGGGGTAGCCCATCATGGCCACGCCCTTTTTGATGATGGTGTTGGGATTGCCGAACTTGAACACCCGCTGGAGGGCCACAATGGAGTCCTGGGCCTTCTGGGCCTTTTCCAAGTCGCCGGAGACGAAGTAATCGTAAATGGAGGCGATGGTCTTGGGCCACAGGTTGGCCCGTCCGGCCACGCCGCCGGCGCCGCCCGCCTTCAGGCAGGGGAGGATGTTGCCGTCGTTTCCGGCCAGAACGGCGAAGTCCTTGCCGATATCACGGGTGAGCTGAATGTAGGCTTTCAGGTTCTCCAGGTCGCCGCTGGAGTCCTTGGCTCCCAGGATAACGTCCACATCCTTCGCCAGCTTGGCCACGGTCTCCGGCAGGAGCTTGTTGCCGGTGCGGGCCGGGATGTTATAGAGCACAATGGGGATGTTCACGTGCTTGGCCACCTCGCAGTAGTGGTCATACAGCTCCTTCTGGCTGGCCAGGGCGAAGCTGGGCGTGATGATGGACAGCACGTCCGCCCCCATCTCCTCGGCCCGCTTGCTCATGTACACGGTGTCCCGGGTAGAGATGCAGCCGGTTCCGGCGTAGATGGGGATACGGCCCTTCACCTGGTCCACCGTGGCCTCCAGAATCTCCTCCTTCTCCTTCAGGCTGAGGATATAGGCCTCGCCGTTGGTGCCGAAGGGGAAGATGCCGTGAACGCCGCCGGCGATCTGCCGCTCGATCTGGTTGCGGAGCTCGGGGATGTTGATGCTCTCGTCCTCAGGATTCATGGGAGTGATGACCGGCGGAATGATGCCCTTGATCTCGAGTTGCTTCATATTCGCACTCTCCTTATTAAAATTCCTTTACAGGACTTCCTGGTAGATGTTCCGGGCGTCCTCGGCCGTAACCGGACGCATGTTGTTCACCAGCAGGCGGGTGACCTCCATGCCGGAGGCAACCAGGGCCTCCAGATCCTCCTTGGGCACGCCGAACTCTGTGAGGCTGGTGGGGATATCCAAGTGCTTCACAATGCCCTCCAGCCGCTGGATGACGGCGGCGCTCTTTTCCTCCTCTGTCTTGGCGTCTCCCTTGAGGCAGCGGTCATAGGCCTTGGCCAGCAGGGGACGGCAGGCGGGTTCGTTGAAGCGCATCACCGGAGCCAGGAGGATGGCGTTGGACACGCCGTGGGCGATGTGGTACTTGCCGCCCAGGGGATAGCTTAAAGCGTGGACGGCGGTGGTGCCGGAGGCGGTGATGGCCACGCCGGCGTAAAAGCTGGCAAGCAGCATAGTGTTTTTGGCGTCCATGGCCTCCGGGTCGTCGCAGGCCCGCTCGATGTTGTTCAGGATCATGTCCAGGGCCTGGAGGGCGAAGAGGTCGCTGAAGGGATTGGCCTTGTTGCTGGTGTAGCACTCAATGGCATGGGCCAGGGCGTCCACGCCGGTGGCGGCGGCGATCTTCCGGGGCAGCTTCTTGATCATCACCGCGTCCAAAATGACATAGTCCGCGATCATCTCCGTGTTGACGATGCCGACTTTCAGCTGCTTCTCCGGCACAGCCACGATGGCGTTGGGCGTGGCCTCGGAGCCGGTGCCTGCGGTGGTGGGAATCATCAGGGTTTTCATGCACTTCCGTGCCCGGCCCGGCTCGTCCAGCAGTTCCTTGATGCCGTACTCGTCGGTCATCAGGACGCTGGCCAGCTTGGCGGTATCCATGACGCTGCCGCCGCCCACGGCCATGATGAAGTCCGCGCCGCAGTCCTTGCACTGGTCCACCAGCTTCTGCGCCTCCATATAAGAGGGCTCCGTCGGCAGGTCGTCCAGAATCACGGTCTCCACGCCGGTCTCCCGGACCTTGGCCATGGGGAACTCTAGCAGTCCCGCGCCCTCAATGCCCTTGTCCGTGAAGACCACCAGGCGCTTCACCTCATTGGCCGCGAAAATCTCCGGAATCCGGCCCAGCGCGTCCTCGCCGCTGTAGACGGCGTGGGGCATTTTCAGTTCATACTTTGTCAACATACTCCATCCTCCTCTTGATCTCCGGCGCCCAGGGACCGCGCCAGCCTGCAAAACAGGTCTGGCTCCCCAAAGCCGCCGGATTTTGAAATGATATGATACGTCTTCCCGCGGTACACAAAGTCCGTCAACACCGCGCCGGTATCCAGCTCGCACACCGGCGACAGCTCCGCCACTCCCACGGCCCTGGTCAGGGCCAGCAGAGTATCCCCGCCGGTGCAGAGAAGCGTGGCGTCCAGTCCCCCGTCCAGCAGCCGCTGCACCAAGTGGCCCAACTGGTCCGAAATGCGGACCCGGAGCTCCTCGGTGGTAAGTCCCCGCTCTCTGGCATAGAGGACGGTGTCCTCACAGTCCGCCGGATCGTTGACGTCCAGAATGAAGCGCCGCTCTCTTTCCGCAGTCTCCAGCCAGGAGGCCACCACTCCGGCGCACTCCGGCGTCTCCCTCCAGGCGGATTCCAGCTTCTGAACCGGCGTCAGGTGAACGTGGGGGAACCCCGCCGCCTCCGCAGTCTCCATCTGCCGCAGCGTCACCGGGTTCACGCTGCCGCAGGCCACGAACAGCGACGGAACCAGGTATGGCATCCCGGGAGGCGTCCCCTCCAGCTCCAGCAGCTCCGCCACCACCGATGCGAAGCCCGCGCACCCGGCGCAGAGGCGCAGCCCCTCCCCGCCCAGACTCCGGCCAATTCGCAGCAGGTCCTGGTCCGTCTCCGCGTCGTAAATCTGGATGCCGGGGCGGCCTGCCGCCGCCGCCTCCCCCAGTTCGTGAAGCACCGCCGGCTTTTCCGTCTGCGCTCTCAGAATTTCCGCCACCGAGGAAGCCGCCACAGGCTCGAAGGGGTCCTGGCCGAAGACGCTCTCGGCCACGGGCACGCCGTCAATGTAATGCACGCCCTTTCGGGTGATCCGCTTCATCTTCGGAAGGGCTGGCAGGAAGGTCAGGCTCTCCGCCCCGGCGGCGTCCAGCACCGCGCCCAGCTCCGCGCCGACGTTGCCCCGGAGGGCGGAATCCGTTTTTTTGTAAACATGGGTGAATCCGGCTTCCAGCGCGTCCGTTACCGCCCGGAACACTGTGTCATAGGCCGCTTCCGGCGGCAGGTGCCGGGTCTCCGCGTCCAGGACCAGCACCTGGATATCCTCTCCGGTCCGGGAGAAGTCGTAGGCCGGGTCCGTCACCACACAGGTCCTCGCCCCGCGCACCGCGAACTGGACGCCTGTATCCAGTGCGCCTGTAAAATCATCCGCTATCATCAAGAGCTTGACCATGCCGCACCCCGCATATGTCCATTTTTGAAACATATTTCTTCTTCCATCTTTTGCGCCAGCGTTTTTATCAAAAATTTCCACATCAGCTTTGTTTCTTTGGGCTTATTTTATAAAGATTTTCTGCGATGCGCAATCTTTTTTCCTTCCCAAAACGTTTAATTTTGAAACGCGCCGAAAAAGGCTTGCACTCTTTTTGTGCGTTTGGTATAATGCGTTTAAAATTTAAACAGTTTTGGAGGGCTTATGGATACGCCAATTCGCGTGCTGGGCATCGCCCCTTACGAGGGAATGAAGACTTTGATGAGCAATCTGGCGGAAGAATATCCCCAAATGGACCTGACACTGTTTGTGGGCGACCGGGAACTGGGCCTGGAAATCGCCCGGGCCAACTTCCACGGAAATTACGATGTGGTGATCTCCAGAGGAGACACCGCTTCCATGCTGCGCCGGGATCTGTCCCTCCCGGTGGTGGAGATCGAGGTGTCCATGTACGATCTTCTCTGCTCGCTGAAGCTGGCGGGGGGGCTGGACGGCAAAACCGCCTTTATCGCCGCCCCCAGCATTGCGGAAAACGCCCGTCTTCTCTGCAAGGCCATGGATTACGCCATGGAGGTACACACCTATCACTCCCATGACATGGTGGAGCCCATTCTGCTGGAACTCCAGCAGAACCACTGTCAGGCCGTTCTCTGCGACACGCTGGCCAACACCACTGCCAAGCGCCTGGGGATGAACGTCTTTTTGGTCACCTCCTCTGTGGAGAGTATCCGGAAAGCCTTTGAGCAGGCTCTGCGCATCTGCGCCAGCCAGCAGCGCCTGCGGGAGGAGAACCTCTTTCTCCGGGAGCTGATTCAAGGGCAAATCAGCCAGACGGTGGTCTTCGACCAATCCGGAAGCCTCTTCCTCTCCACGCTGAACGACCCGGTGCCGGAACTGCTGGACCTCCTCCGGCGGGAACTGCCGGAATCCCAGAAGGACCTGGAGCGGCGGATCGTCCGCAATCTCGGCGGGATGCTCTACTCTATCCGGGCCCGGCAGATCAGCTCCGGCGGGCAGCCCTATACCGCTTTCTTCGTGGACGCCCGAAAAACCCCCCTCTCCCCCAGTCAGGTGGGCATCGAGTTCGCCACCCGGCCGGAGGCGGAAAGCGCCTTTTACGACAGCATCTTCAGCTTCGCCGGCACCATCGGCGACTTCCGGGAGGAGATTGCCCGCATCAACCAGAGCAGCGCCCCGGTGATGGTCACCGGGGAGGACGGCACCGGCAAGGAGTCCATGGTGGGGGCGCTGTATATGCGCAGCGTTTTGCGGAACAACCCCCTGGTCTCCATCAATTGCAGCCTCCTCAACGACCGGAGCTGGACCTTTCTTTTGGAGCACCACAACTCCCCCCTCTCCGACGAGGGAAACACGCTGTATTTCGCCAGCGTCGACGTACTCTCCCCGGAGCGGCGGCGGCAGCTGCTGGCCGTCCTGGCGGAGATGGACGTCTGCCGGCGGAACCGGGTGATCTTCTCCTGCGTCTGCCAGCCGGGGGAGTATATCTCCAGCGTGGGCTCCCTGTTCACCGACAAGCTGTGCTGCCTCTCCCTCTACCTGCCCCCCCTGCGGCAGATGGCGGAGCGCATTCCCACGCTGGTCAACCTCTCCCTGAGCTATCTGAACGCAGACCTGCCCCGGCAGATTCTGGGCGTGGAGCCGGAAGCCATGACCCTGCTGCAAAACTTCCAGTGGCCCCACAACTATACACAGTTCCGCCGGGTCCTGGGGGACCTGGCCGTCACCGCGCCGGGGCAGTCCATCACCGCCGACAGCGTCCGCCAGCTTCTGCGGAAGGAGCGGCACGTGGGGGTCTTCACCTTCCGGGCGGAAAACGCCGCCGTCCCCCTGGACCTGGGCCGGACGCTGGAGGAAATCAATCAGGACGTGGCCCTCCGGGTGCTGGAGGAAACCGGAGGCAACCAGACCGCCGCGGCAAAGCGCCTGGGCATCAGCCGGACCACGCTGTGGCGGCTTTTGAAAAAATAAGGCCCGTGGGACGTCGTTTTTCAAGAATTTTGCAGGGACGGCGGCCATTGGCCGCCGTTCTGGATTGTGTGTCCGGCCGGCGGTCTCTTCACCGCCCGCTGAAACGAAGAATGCGGAACGCCTTGGGACAGAGGTCTGTCTCAAGGCGTTTCTATATCAGGACGCGCCAGGAAAAACCGGCACAACATCCAAAACAGAGGCGGGATATTTGGATAATATTATCAAAACACCATAAATAAGGGGTCCATACTTCCATCGACGCGCTGCGGCAGATCATCAGTCAGTGACCGGGGAAAGGAGCATCCACCATGAAAATTGCGTTCGACGTTGACGTCCTGGCCAAGCAGATGCCCATCAAAGACTACGTCCGCAAGGTGGCGGACTGGGGCTGCAAGTACATCGAGCAGTCTCCCCATCCCCGGATTAACCCCTTTTATAAGCATCCTCTGTTCTCGAAAGAGTGCGAGGAGGAGTACCGCAAGGCGTTGAAAGAGACCGGCGTGGAAATCTCCAGCTTCATCGTGGTCTACCGCTGGTCCGGCCCCACCGAGGAGCAGCGCCAGCACGCCGCCATGGGCGAGGGCGAGGTGGACTTCGACGGCATCTTCGAGACGCTGCGGGAGATGGACTTCGCGGGCAAGCAGCTCCGGCCCGACGCGCCGAAAGTGGGCGGAGACAACATCATCTGCGTCAGCTATTTCGGCTTCCCCGAGAAGATGGACCGGCAGGCCCCCGAGGTCCTGGAGCGCATGCAAGGCGAGCTTCTGGACCAGTAAGACCGTCTGTCTGCATGTCAATTTTCCGCAAGAGATTCCATCCTTTTCGATGGGGTCTCTTGCGGATTTTTTCCGCCGTTTTTCATCTGCCGCCCCACGCCTTCGGTCCGGCGGAGCCGAAGACCACAGGTTTCAAGGCGTCCCGGAGAAGCAAATGCGAATAAAAACACAGGAACTTCCTTTCGAAGTCCCTGTGCGGCATATACATATCAAAATTCATCCTCATCCATATCCAGGTCTGCGTCTTCGTCATGCTCCTGATAGACAGGACCGTCCTCTCCGCCCAACAGCTCCGTGGCCCGTATGCGGCGCCGGTCTTTGGCTGCTTCCACATTCTGGTGAATCAGCTCCTTCACCATGCGGGGGTCCTTTACATTCTTCAGGTCCAGATGCGGAATGCTTTTGTCCGAGGACACGACGCATACCGTTCCCACGCCAAAAATACGCTGCCCCAGATTCATGGTCAGCCGCAGGTCCCGGACCCGGTAAAGCAGCACCTCGTCCGATTTCACGTTGAGAAAGCCCGTCTCGCAGAACAGCCGGTCCTCGCTGAGACGGTACCGGGTAAACGAAAGGGGCATGCCCCAAAAACGCTTACGGTCCTTCCACAAATATTCAATGGCTTCCATCATTCAGCCCCCCTTATTGTATGTCAGTATATCATGTCCCCGGGCAATGCGCAAGTATCTGCCCTTGGGATGTATTGTGTAAAGGGTGGTTTCACCACCGAATACATTAACATGGCTGGTGGTGGTATGGCCTGCCGCCACCGTGCGCTCCCCGGGAGTATTACATATCCGCCATTGACCGGGCCATTACCTTTGTGAAAATAGGAACAGTGGACTACCACACCGCCGTCCGCTCCACCGTCAAGGACATGGCGAAAAGCGGCCTACGGCGGGTGACGTTCGATTCCGGATACTCCCGCCGCCTGGACAGCCAAGCCCGAATGAATATCCTGGAGGGCGTGCGGCGGCTGAATGGGGAGATGATGGAGGAGACCGGGCGTCGCTTCGGGGCCGACGGCGTGGAAATCTCCGCACACGCCCTATGCGCGCCGGACCACATTGACATCCAAGGGCGGCAGTACCGCAAGGCGGAGTGGGACCGCATCAACAGCGGTCTCAAACGGCCAATCGGAACACTGAACTGCCACCACTACACGACGCCGATTATCTACGGCGTCTCCCGTCCGGTGTACAGCGAAAAGGAGCTGTCGGAGATCAACCGCCGGAGCAGTGAGACGGTGGAGTGGAAGGGCCGGGAAATGACCCGCTATGAGGCGAGTCAGAAGCAGCGTCAGCTGGAAACGGCCATCCGGTATGCCAAGGATGAACGAAACGCTATGACGGCGGCGGGGGACAAGCTGGGAGCCGCCCAGGCCCGGAAGAAGTCCGCCGCCCTGGGACGGGAGTACAAAGCCTTCTGCGAGAAAACGGGCCTGACGCCCAGGTACGAAAGAACGCGGGCTATGACGGGGACAATTGTGGGAGCCTCTCCTAAAATACTTGAAAAAACGGCGGAATCTGGTACAATGGAACTGCCTCCTTTTATTGTCGGAAAAGGGCTGGGAGCTGCGGCAAAAAATTATTCTGTAATCGACAAGCGAACGGGGCTGGCCTACCATTTTGTGGAGGGGACACGCATAAGAAATCCAAAGGTGTTTGCGGGTTATAACGGAGTAAAGCCTTTGAACCAGGAAGTCGTGGAAGGTTTGGTAAAAGAGTTTGGCGGCTCTGAAAGCAAGTGGCAGCACGCGAAGGGAATCGGCATACTTGACGTGGGTGGCGAAGAAATAGAGGCAGAGGTCCATTGGTTCCAGGAACCAACTGTGGGAAAGGTGAAATTCAAGGTAAAGAGGTGGCTGTACGATTGAAAGCAAAATATATAGGCGAAACGGCTCCCTTAGAGCTTACCAACGGGAAAATCTATTCTATTTTGTCCGTGGAAAAAGGATGGTACAGGGTTCTTGACGACACAGGAGAGGATTATTTGTATCCTCCTGATATGTTTGAGGTTATCAATGAATAGTATGGACAAAGCAAGTATTGCGGCCATAGAGGCCATATTAAAGCGGGGCCACGACGCAGAGGTCCGGCGAAAAGGGGACGGAATCATTGTCCTGGAAGTAAAAAAGACAATCCAATACAGCGCCCCGCGAATTGGCGCGGGGCAAGGGCAATAGGAGCCAGCTGACGGGTATCTCCCGGCGGTTGGCTCTTTTTGTTTGGTAAAACCCGCTCAGGCGGTTTTTATACAACTTTCCTCCCGGCGCGGAGGTTTAAAGAGCGCCCGCCCCCGCGCTGTGGTGCAGCGGATTTATAAATTAAAACCATCTCGGGGCAGAAAGGAACCTCATGGACTTCAAAAGCATTTTTAACGGCGAATCACTGACTCTGGAGCAGTTCAACGAGAAGACCAAGGGCATGAAGCTGGCGGACCTCTCCGGCGGCGAGTACGTGGCTAAGGGCAAGGCAAAAGACCTCTCCGACGAGGTGGAGCGGCTGAAAGCCGCCCTCTCCGACCGTGACGCCACCATTGGCAACCTGGAGAAGGCCAGCGGTGACGCCGAGGCCACCAGGAAGGAGCTGGAGCGCTACAAGCAGGAAGAGGCCGACCGCAAGAAGGCCGAAAAGGAGGCCGAAACCGACCGCATCCTTACCGAGGCGGCGGAGCAGGCCCTGGACGGCAAGGAATTCGTCAACGAGTTCACCCGGAATCATTTTGTCGCGGAGCTGAAGAAGGCCATCGCCGACCCCGCCAACAAGGGCAAGGGCAACTACTGGGCGGGACTCTCCGCGCAGTTTGTCGCTATGGCCCCGCAAAGAAGGTGACGTTGTGGCGGAGCAAAATAAAATTGTTTACAGCAACCGGACCTTCAACACCGCCGACATCGACTCAGCTTCCCTTCACCTGGCCTCCGGCCTGACGGGGAACCGCCTGGAGGCCGGCACCTTCACGGCGGTGGCGGCGGAGGGGGAACCCTCGCGGCCGCTATGAATGGAGGGCGTATCACTGTTTACGGCGGAGCCGCCGGCGCGGGAGGCGCGGGCAGCCAGGGCGGCAACGGGGCCGCGGGCTGTATCATCTTGTACTACGGCGTCAAGACGGTTGTGGAATGAGAAAGGGACATGCCTATGATTACATTGAAAAACTGGAGGCTGGAGATTCCACCCTGTGAACGGTCCCAGGGCTACGAGGGGGAAAACCTGTCCTCCCGGCTGGAAATCGAGACGGACACAGGGCCGGAGTGGCTTTACTACCTCTCCCGGGGAAGTGGCGGTGAATATCCGGGCGGAAGCCGGGGTTGTCAAGAAGTCCGATATGGGGTTTCTGTTCGTCTCCGACTCCGTTGTGAGCGGAGAAGCGCCGCCGGAGCCCGTCCCGCCCCCGGGCGGCGTAACGGACCACCGGCAGCTGACGCACCGGGACGCGGAGGGGCAGCACCCTATGGGGGCCATTGAGGGGCTGAAGGAGGCGCTGAGCCGCATTCCAAGGCCCATGACCGCGGATGAACTGCGAAAAATTTTAATGAGTGAGGGGTGACCTGGCGGGGATTCGAGCCGCGGACCCGCTGCTGCATATGCCTGACTGTCCGTTTGTCCTTTTTTCCGGTTCAAAAAAATTGGTAAAGCGAAAGGAATTTGAGGATTATATTGGACAGAAAGTCATAATATGACCTATTAAAAAGAGCGGTAAAATAACGCTTGAGATAGAGGGCGGTATCTGCTATACTCATGGTGTAGTAGAGTGCTCTCTTTCTTTGTGAGAAAGGAGCCGGTTTATGGGAAAGAACTTGAAAGGCAAAGAATGTGATAAAGGAATTTGCCGGAGAAAGGATGGGTTATACTTAGCACGATTTGTTGACAAAGCAGGGAAAAGGCATGATAAATGTTTCCGAAAGCGTCCAGAAGCCGTAAACTGGCTGAGGAAGCACGGGTTCTCGGCAGGCAGGGAGGACAGAGCGCGGAGCAGAACGAAGAAAACTCTGCGTCGCCTGATATGACGGTAGACGCATGGTTTGAATTTTGGATTGAGAACATTGTAGGTGATTTGGCCCTTAATACTCGCCGAAACTACCGTGAAAGGTATGTAAACAATGTTCAGCCGGTAATTGGAAAAATGCTTCTGCGGGATGTGCGACCCATGCACTGTACGAAAATTCTGATTGGAATGGATGCCGATTACGCGGGCTCAACTATCCGACAAACCTGTATCGCAATGGGTACGATGTTTCGTTCTGCTGAGATGAATGGTATGATCCCTAAACATCCTATGGACGGGGTTAGATACGCCAAGCGGGTACGCGTTCCCGGCGATATCAAGTATCTCACGGTCGAAGAACAGGAAACGTTTTTGGAAGCGGTAAAAGGGTCACACAATTATTACCAGTATGCACTTATTTTAGAGACCGATCTGTGTACTGGTGAGATGATTGGTTTAACTTGGGACTGCATCGGCTGGGAAAAAAGGACACGCACAGTAAACAAGACTTTGGAGTTCCGGCACAAGCGGACAGAGCGGAGAGCAGGGCCGCCCAAAACAGTTACCAGCTACCGCACAATCCCACTCACGATCAGAGCATATAACATCCTCTTAGCGGTTCACGCATCCAAGGAATTTCGGAAACAATCTCCTCTGCTGAATCAGACACTGGCTTATGTTGACCGGCGCGCTGGACAAAATAGTGCGTTGGTTATGACAAATTTGGTATTTTTCAATTTTCAGACAGGGGAGCCCAGCAAAAATAGCAGCTATGACACCCATCTTTACAAAATTTGCGATGAGAGCGGAATGCAGCCGAAGGTACTTCAGAAGCTACTGGGTCACGCCAGTATCCAGACCACCATGGATAAATATGTGCATGTGACAGATAGCTCACTGACCGCCGGTGTACGGCAATTTGAGGCCAGCAGAATGTAACTGCACATAAGTCAATGGCAAAATGGTGAAGAAATGGTACAGTAATGGTGAAGCTCTAAAGGAGCAAAACCTGAAAACCATTGATAAATCAGGACTTTCTAAGGAGATGTAAAGCAATATGAAATTAGGAATCGTAGGACTTCCGAACGTTGGAAAGTCCACTCTGTTCAACGCCATTACAAACGCCGGCGCGGAAAGCGCCAATTACCCTTTCTGCACCATCGACCCTAACGTGGGCATGGTGGCGGTTCCCGACGAGCGGCTGGACAAGCTGGCGGAGATGTACGAACCGGACAAGAAGACCCCTGCGGTGATTGAATTCGTAGATATCGCGGGCCTGGTGAAGGGAGCCAGCCGGGGCGAGGGGCTGGGAAACAAATTCCTGGCCAACATCCGGGAGACCGACGCGGTGGTGCATGTGGTCCGCTGCTTTGACGATGAGAACGTCGTCCATGTGGAGGGCTCGACCGACCCGAAACGGGACATTGACATCATCAACATGGAGCTGGTGATGGCGGACCTGGAAATGGTGCAGCGCCGGGTGGAGAAGGCGGCGAAGGCCATGAAGGGAGACAAGAAGTTCGCCCATGAGGTGGAGCTGTTCACCGCGCTTCAAAAGCATCTGGATGAGGGAAAGCTGGCCAGGACCTTTTCGTGCGGAGAGGAGGACGCGGCGCTTCTGCGGACCAGCGAGCTGCTGACGCTGAAGCCCGTCATCTATGCTGCCAACACGGATGAGGACGGATTTGCCGGCCTGGAGCACAACGCCTACTACCAGCAGGTTCGGGAGATCGCCGGGGCTGAGGGCAGTCAGGTTCTGCCCATCTGCGCCAAGCTGGAGCAGGATGTGGCCGAGCTGGAGGGCGAGGAGAAGCAGATGTTTTTGGCGGAGATTGGAGTGGAGGAGTCGGGATTGGACCGGCTGATCAAGTGCTCCTACTCTCTGCTGGGGCTGATCTCGTTTTTGACCTACGGGAAGGATGAGTGCCGGGCGTGGACGATCAAAAAGGGCACCAAGGCCCCGCAGGCCGCCGGAAAGATTCACTCCGACATTGAGCGGGGATTTATCCGGGCGGAGGTGATTGCCTACAGCGACATGGCCGCCTGCGGCAGCGTCGCCGCGGCCAGGGAGAAGGGCCTTCTCCGCAGCGAGGGCAAGGAATACGTGGTCCAGGACGGCGACATGATTTACTTCCGCTTTAACGTGTGAGGCGGGGAGAAGGACAATAGAGGGAACGGGCGGACGCAGGGCGTCCGCCCGTTTTAATAAAAATTTCCCGGTAGAGTGAACAGAAGGCCATCCCCAGACGTGTTAGTAGTGAAAGGCGCTTTTCAGACGAAGGAAAGGAGGCATTGCCTTGACAGAGCAGGAATTGAGCAATGCCATGAAAACCTACGGCGACACCGTGTACCGCCTGGCCCTATGCCGGCTGCAAAACGCCGCCGACGCGGAGGACGTCTACCAGGACGTGTTCCTCCGCCTGCTGGAGCAGCAGGCGGGGCGCTGGGACGGGGAGCACATGAAAGCCTGGCTGATTCGCACGGCACTGAACCGCTGCGCCGACCTGGGGCGGCTCCGCCAGAGGCGGGGGACGCTGTCCCTGGAGGAGGTGCCGGATATGGCCCGGCCCGCAGACGAAGGGGCGGCGGAGCTGTGGGACGCGGTGGGGCGTTTGCCGGAAAAGCTTCGGACGGCAGTCCACCTTTTCTACGGCGAGGGCTATGAAAGCGGCGAGATTGGGGCCTTGCTGGGCGTTCCGGCGGCGACAGTGCGGAGCCGCCTCCGCCGGGCCAGGGCGGAACTGAGAGATTTATTGGGAGGGTTTGATGATGAAAAACCGCTATCAGAAACTGACGGAGGCCATCCATACGCCCGCCGGGCTGAATGACCGGGTGCTCTTTGAGGCCCGCCGCCGGGCGGCGGAAGCGGAGCGGGCGGAGGTTTCCCGCCGGAGACGGCGAAACTGGGGAAGGCCCTTCCTGCGGACGGCGGCCTGCGCCGCCTGTGCCCTGGCGCTGGTGCTGGGAGGCTTCTCCCTCCGGCCCGCGCCCACGGCGGGCCCCGGGGTCTCCGGTCCCGCCGGAAGCGCCGCCCCGGGCGCGGAGCAGAGCCCTCCGGCCCAGGTGCTGGTGCCCACCTTCGGCCTGACGGCTTACGCCGCCATGACCGAGAACGCCTACGGCCCGGCGGAGGACGGCAGCCTGGCCTTTGCTATTGGGGAGGGCTGCGCGACGCTGGAATTCGGCGACTTCACCGGGTGTCTTTTCCAGATCACCGGGGAGAACATCGCCCAGGTGAGGATGTCCATTGACCGGGGCGGATTGTACCGTTACCAGCTCCGGGACAACCTGACGGAGGAGCAGATGGCGGAGTACCGCCAGGCCATGGCTGATGGCAGCCTGGCCCCCGCCGCCATCAGCCAGCGGGACGACGGGACCTGGTACATGCCGGAAATGACCGCCCTGGGTCAGAGCGTCCAGGAGGACTATGACCCCGAGGCCCGCTATGGCTTCTGGGTGCCGCCGGAGGACATGGCCGTCAACACCGGCCTGGGCATCTCTACTGAGGCCCAGATGGACGCGGACTACTTCGACGGCGCGCTGCTGACGGTGACGGTGGTTTCCTCCGACGGGACGGAGAAAAGCCAAAGCTACCACCTCCACAGCGGCGCGTTGAAGATGGAGTTTGCAGAAGATAACTCCATCACCGTCCTGCCGGAGCTGGCAAGCCCGGAGGAGCAGGAGAAGAACTCCTTCATCTACGGCATTTACGCCGCGCCGGAGGATTAAAAGGAAAGCCACGCCCGAAAGGCGTGGCTTTCTCCGCTGAATCCGTGGTGGTCTCGTGGGGCCGGTCCTGAGTGCCGCCGGAATCGGTCACGTTGCATAGCCCATCCCAGCCAGCTTCTCCGCCGCCTAGGCGCTGCGGCGGCCGGAGCGGCAGTACACCATAATTTCCGCCTCCTTCTCAAAGGGGAGCGGAAGCTCCGGCAGGATGCCCTCGTTGGGAAAGCACACCGCGCCGGGGATGTGCTCTCCGTCATACTTTTCCTGGGTCCGCAAGTCCAGCGGAAAAAGCTGCGGATCACAAAAAAACCGAAAGGGGCGCCCGGAGGGACATGCGGCCGTCAAATCCTTCGGGCCCCTTTCCGGGGTTTTGTTCGCGGCGGGTGTTTTGGGGCTCGCATAATCCTCCGGCTCAGGCGGAGGATTTTTTCTTGACCGCCCAGAGCTCAGGGCGCGGGGCTTCGGACCAGGTTCATGGGCTGCAGATCGTAGGCCGTGACACGTCCCCTTCCCTCCAAAGCGAGCGTCCGGCGGCGGTCCTCCGGATACCATTTGGCAGTCAGAACCGTCTCGCCGTCGTTCACAAAAATCTCCAAGGTGCTGGCATCTGCCAAAATGCGCAGATTCCGCAATGTGTCCACCGGCGCCGTCCGGCGGGTCCGTCCGCAGCCGCCCTCCCGAATGGTCAGAGCCAGCGTTCCCTCTTCCGTGCGCAGCTCCGCTCCGGAGAGGTTCAGAGACAGGTCCCCCTCGCAGGAAACCAGCAGGTCGGACATGGGGGAGACCTCCATCTCGCAGCGGCCCGAGAACGCCGTTTCCCGTATCCTCCCGCGCAGTGCTTCCAGCTCCCTCGCAGGCCGCATCCGCAGCCGGCCGTCTTCCCAGCGCAGCTCCCGAGGGACCGTCAGGCAATGCTGCCAGCCTTGGGCAGCGGTGGGATTTTTATAATCCGCGTCCGGCATTCCCATCCAGCCCACCAGCAGACGGCGCTGGCCGTCGGTGAAGGTCTGGGGCGCGTAGAAGTCAAATCCGTAGTCCAGGGGAACGAACTCACCCAGGACGCAGCGGCTCCGCACATCGCCGGAGACGGGGAAGTAGCCGCAGGCGTAGGGATTTTCAAACCCGGGTCCCCGCCGCCGCACGCCCTGGGGACAGGTCAGAAGCAGCTGCTGTCCGTCGATCTCAAAGATGTCCGGGCACTCCCACATATAGCCGAAGGGCTCCTCGGTGCGAAGCGTGTGGATGTGGGTCCAGCGGAGCTTGTCTGTGGATTCGAATAACAGCGCCTCTCCGGCGTCCTCCCGGGTGCGGGCCCCCTGGACCATGTAATACCGTCCGTCCTCTTCCCAGACCTTCGGGTCCCGCACGTGGAGCGTCAGCTCCGGCGGATAGTCCTCATTCCGCATCAGCAGACGCTTCCAGGCAAGGTGCACGCCGTCCGGGGAATAGGCCAGGACGGTGTTGCTCTCCCGGCCGGTGAGGATGTAATCGCCCTCCTCCTCCTTGACGTTCCCGGTGTAGTAGAGGTACAGTCCGTCCTCCCCGCACAGGGCCGAGCCGGAGTAAACCCCGTGGAGGTCGAAGGGGGCGTCCGGGCAGAGCATCACTGGACATGTTTCCCAGTTCAGAAGGTCCCGGGACTTATAGTGCCCCCAGAACCGGACGCTGCGGCCCTCCGGGTCGAAGGGCGCGTATTGGTAGAAGACATGATACTCCCCGCGAAAACGGCACAGGCCGTTGGGGTCGTTGAGAAAGCCCACTGCCGGGGCCAGATGGAAGCCCGGCCGCCAGGGGTCCGCCGGAACGGCTTGGTCTGCGGCTGGGGCGGCCTGTTCCGCCAGGGCGGCCAGCCGTTGAAGGTCCTGTCGTAAAACGTTCATGAAAGCTCCTCCTGGAACAGCCCCGCCCGCGTCCGCCGGAGGGCGGGCGCGGGAGTGGGCGCGTATTTATTTTACCTGAATCACCGAGTCCATCGCCTTGCAGCTTCCGGTCTGAATGGCCAGCTCCGCATAGTCGTCGGAGTTGGTCACCAGCACCACCACCACGTCGGGATGTCCCGCAGCGGCGATCTTGGCCCGGTCGAAGGTCAGAAGCCGGTCCCCCGCCTTGACCTTCTGCCCCTCTTGCACCAGGGCAGTGAAACCGTCGCCGTTCATGGCCACCGTGTCCACGCCCACGTGGATTAAAAGTTCCATGCCGTCGGGGGAGGAGAGGCCCACCGCGTGCTTGGTGTCGGCGACCGTCGAAATCTCGCCGTCGAAGGGGGCGGCGATCACGCCCTCGCCGGGCTGGATGCCCACGCCCCGGCCCAGGACCCCGGCGGCAAAGGTCTCGTCGGGAATCTCCTCGGAGGGAATGACCGTGCCGGAAACGGGAGCATAGACCGTGCCGGGCTGGCAGTCCACGGCGGGAAGGGACGCGTCTGCCTTGGCGGGTTCGGTAGAGGCCGGGGCGGCGTCCTTATAGCCGAACATCCAGGTCAGGGCAAAGGCCACGGCAATGGAAACCGCTGCCATGATGATGTAATGAATCGGGCTGTGGAGGCAGAGCAGCAGGCCGAACAGGCCGGTCACGCCGGTGCCGCTGGCCCCAAGGCCCACCAGGGAGGCGTACATGGCTCCCGCGGCCCCTCCCACGGCGCCGCAGACGAAGGGCTTGAAATGCCGCAGGTTCACGCCGAAGATGGCGGGCTCCGTAATGCCCATGAAGCAGGAGAGGGAGGCGGGCAGAGCCATGGACTTCAGCTTGCCGTTTTTCGTTTTCAGGGCCACTGCCAGGGCGGCCGCGCCCTGGGCCATGTTGGCGGCGGAGGCCAGGGGAAGCCAGTAGGTCAAACCGAACTGGGAGAGCTGACCCACGTCAATGACCGTATACATGTGGTGAATACCCGCCACGACGGTGGTGGAGTAGAGTCCGCCCATAATCAGGCTGCCAATGCCGAAGGGAAGGGCCAGCAGGGTCTGGATGCCGCCGATGATGCCGTGTTCCACTGTGGAGAAGATGGGGCCGATGATGGAGTAGGTCAGGTAGCCGGTGGCAAAAACGCTGACCAGGGGCGTGACAAAGAGGTCGAACATGGCGGGGACCACCTTATGGAGGCGCTTTTCAATGAAGCACATGACCCACACGGCGATGATCACCGGGATGACGCTGCCCTGGTAGCCCACCAGATTTACCTCGTAGAGACCGAACCAGACGCTCTGCGTCCGCAGGACGCCCTCCGTTGCCACGGTCCAGGCGTTTTGCAGGTCCGGGTGAATCATCAGCATGCCGATGACCGCCCCGAGATAGGGATTTCCGCCGAAGGCCTTCGCGGCGCTGTACGCGATCAGGATGGGCAGGAACACATACGCAGTGTTGGCGAAGAGATTGGCGAACACATAGATGGAGCCGGTGGTGTCGATGTTCAAAAAGCCGTTGTTGACCATGAAGTTCAGGGCCTCCATGATGCCCATCAGGAAGCCGGAGGCCACAATGGCGGGGATGATGGGGACGAAGATATCCCCCAGGCATTTGATGGCCCGCTTGAAGAGGGGCTGCTTTGCGGCGGCGGCGGCCTTCACCTCTTCCTTGGTGGCGGCCGTCAGACCGGAGACTTTCAGGAACTCGTCGTAGACCTTGTTGACGGTGCCGGTGCCCAGAATCAGCTGGAGCTGTCCGTTGGAGCTGAAAACGCCCTTTACACCGTCCACATTCTCCAGGGCCTTCATGTCGATCTTTCCGTTGTCCACCGTCACCAGCCGCAGCCGGGTGGCGCAGTGGGCCGCGCTGACCAGGTTCTCCCGCCCGCCGAGGAGGCTGAAAATCTCCCGGGCGCATTTTGCGTAATCCATTGCCATAGCCGTTTCCTCCCATGTTGTGAATTGGTTACCCTGTTCTGAAATCAATTTCACTTGATGCCTTGATTATAAGCCTGGATATTCAAAATGTAAATTGACAGCCCGGCTAAAGTTTGGATGGATTCTTTATGCAAAGTACTGAAATCAATTTCATACGATATTCCATGGAAAAAGCGTTGGCGGCGGCGGAAGTTTGTGGTATACTATGAAATGGATTTCAAAACGACCGGGGGCGGCTTATGAATATTTCGGAAATCGCGAAAATGGCGGGGGTCTCGCCCTCCGCCGTGTCCCGCTATTTAAATCAGGGATATCTCTCCGAGGAGAAGCGGGAGGCCATCCGCAAGGTGATCCAGGAGACGGGATACCGTCCCCTGGTGCAGGCCCAGATTCTGCGCACCAGAAAGACCAAAACCATCGGGGTCATTCTGCCCAAGATCGACTCCTTTTCCATTGGCAGCGTGGTGTCCGGCGTGGATTCCGTTCTGGAGCCCAAGGGGTTTCAGATTCTGCTGGCGGATACCCATAACAACCCGGAAATGGAGCTGAAATATCTGGACCTTTTCGATGACCAGCGGGTGGACGGCGTGATTCTGATTGGAACTGTGTTCACGCCGGGCCATCTGTCCGCCGTGAAAAAAAGCCGGGTGCCCATTGTGATTGTGGGCCAGCATCTGGCAGGGGCGTCCTGCGTTTATCACGACGACTACCATGCCTTTTGCGACATCACAAGGCTGGTGCTGAATAAGGGCTGCCGCCGCCTGGGCTATATCGGCGCGCTGCCCCAGGACAAGGCCGTGGGACAGGAACGGAGCCGGGCCTACCAGGATGTGCTGCGGGAGGCCGGTCTGGCGGACCAGGCGGACCATACCGTGGTCGCGGACTTCACCATGGGCTCCGGGAGGGAGAAGGCCCGGGAGCTGTGGGAGGTTTACGGCCCTCTGGACGCCCTGGTCTGCGCCACGGACAACATGGCGGTGGGGGCCCTGCAATACTTGAAGAGTCAGGGCATCCAAGTGCCGGGACAGGTGCGGCTGACCGGGCATGGCGCGTCCAGCCTCTGTGAGGTCACCACGCCCACCATTACGACGATTCGGTATTTCTATGAGGAGAGCGGGGCCAATGCCGCTTCTCTGCTGCTGGAGCGGCTGGAAAACCCGGATACCCCGGCGAAGGAGATCAAGCTGGGGTATACGATTGTGGAGCACGCGTCCACCCTGTAAAAGCGATCGTTCCCGGCGGTTCTTCGCCGGAAGAAAAAATTATTAACAGACTCTTTACATTTTGGAAAAAATTCTGTACAATAGGCACAATAGCCCTGAGGGAGAAAGGAGATGGTGTGTGCAGTTCCACAGCTTTCCGCAAAAAGAAAACTGTTAGATGTGAGGAGAAAAATATGAAATTCAATCCAATTGTTACGGCGATCGTGGTAGTTTACTTGCTGGTAATGCTCCTTATCGGCTGGTATTCCTCGAAAAAGATCACCTCCAACACAGACTTCATGGTAGCCGGACGGCGCTTGGGTCCCCTTTTGATGGCTGGAACGCTGGCCGCCACGGAAATCGGCGGCGGCAGTTCCCTGGGCGTGGTTCAGCAGGGCATGCAGAGCCACGGCATTTCCTCCGCGTGGTATATCATCACCATGGGTTTCGCCTTTGTGATCCTGACCTTCCTGGCCCCGAAGTTCCGGGCGGCCACGGTGAAGACTGTGCCGGAGTATTTCCGCCGCCGCTATGGCAAGAGCGCGGGCATCATCACGGCCATCATCATGCTGCTGCCTTTGATTGGCCTGACGGCGGGGCAGTTCATCGCGTCCTCCGTCATCCTCTCCACCATGCTGGGCATCAGCTATAAGCTGGCCGTGGTCATCGTGGCGGTTGTGGTTACCGCCTACTCCATTATGGGCGGCCTGTGGTCCGTGACGCTTACGGACTTTATCCAGGTCTTCCTGATCGTAATCGGCATGATTATCGCCGTGCCCTTCGCCCTGAATCAGGCCGGCGGCTGGGGCAACGTGGTGGCCAATGTGCCCCCGGAGACCTTTGACATGTTCAAGGGCTATGATCCCCTGGCGGTGATTTCCCTGACGGTTATGTATGTGGCCACCTTTACGGTGGGTCAGGAGGCCGTCTCCCGCTACTACGCCGCCCGGGACGGCAAGGCCGCCCGGCAGGGCTCCATCCTGGCCGCCATTGTGAATTTTATCTATGCCTTCATTCCCGCCGTGCTGGGTATCATCACCCTGGCCCTGATGAACATGGGCCGGTTCAGCGCGGACGACTTCGCCTCCGTGGGCGCCCGGTACGCGCTGCCCATACTGGCGATGGAGGTCATGCCCGCCGTGATCTGCGGCTTCCTGTTTGCGGGCATTATTTCCGCCACGATGTCCTCTTCCGATTCCGACCTGCTGGGCGCGGGGTCGATTTTCGCCAACGATATCTATCACGCGGTGCTGAAGCCCGACGCCACCAGCGATCAGGTCATGCGCATGACCCAGGGCGTCATGGCCCTTGTGGGCGTGGCCGCCATGTTCATCGCCCTGTTCAATACCTCCAGCATCGTGGATATTCTGATGTTCTGCTTTACCCTCCGGGCTGCGGGCGCGTTCTTCCCCTATGTGCTGGGCCACTATTGGAAGGGCTCTTCTCTGGGCGGCACCATCGCCTCTTTGATCTCCGGGTCCATCGTGGTGGTGTATATGGAGAAATTCTCCGGCGGCTATCTCTTCGGCATGAAGATCAGCCAGCCCATTATTCCTGGCCTTGTGGCGGGACTGGTGTTCTTCCTGGTATTCTCCAAGCTGTTCCCGCCCAAGGAGCAGACCACGGAACTGGCCTATGAGGAGGACTGATTCCAGGCCGCTGAGGACGAAAAAAGGACAGCCGGATAGGCTTGAAATCTAAATTGCATGAAGGCCGGCGCAGATCAAGCTGCGCCGGCCCCCATGATAAATGCGCTGTGTAACGGTCCTGTTTCCCGGTTTTCCCCTATGCCGGTACGGAATTTACTCGGTTTCGTAGGGCCAGTCTTGAATGCCGCCGAAGTCGGAGACATGGGTGTAGCCCATAGAGGCGAGCTTCTCCGCCGCCTCGGCGCTACGGCGGCCGGAGCGGCAATAAACCAGAATTTCCGTGTCCTTTTCAAAAGGGAGGGGGATGTCCGGCTGGATGTCCTCGTTGGGCAGGCAGACGGCGCCGGGGATATGTCCGCCGTCGTATTCCTCCTGCGTGCGCACATCCAGAAGAATTGTGTCTTCGTTGGCGTCCAGCCGTTCCTTGGCCTCTTCGGCGGTGAGGGTGGCCCAAGGCTTGCTGGCGGCTTGAGTTCCGGTGGAACTAGAGCGGTTCATCCGGGCGGAGTAAAATTTAAGGATGGCCATACCAAAGCAGATAACGGCGGCCAGAAGAAAGAGCTGTCTCATAAAGCGCCTCCTGTGAGTGTGAAATTCGGGAAACTGACGAATAGTTTACAGGAAATTCCCCGGAAAATCAACCTTTTTGCGGAAAAAGCCGGTACGGATAGAATCCGTACCGGCTTTTGGTGTGCGGGGACGCTTAGAATTCCAGGTTTTTGCCCGCACTGTCGAAGAGGTGGCAGACGCCGCCATCAAAGGTGAGATGAATCGGCGTGCCAGGGGCAAAGCTGACGCTGGAGAGGTCCAGAGTGGGGACAATGACCACCACGTCCCGGCCCTCAGCGTTGGCATGGAGGTGAACCTCACTGCCCATCATCTCGCTGACGTCTACCGTAGCCGTCAAGGTGTTCGGGCCGTCGCCCAGGGTGATGTGGCTGGGGCGAACGCCCAGGGTAATGGCCTGGGAGCCCACGTTCTTGGCCGCCAGAGCCTTCTGCTTGGCGTCGGCCAGCTCCACCTTGATGCCGCCCACAGACACGCTGTACTTGCCGTCCTCCTTCAGAAGCTTCGCGTCGAAGAAGTTCATCTGCGGCGTGCCGATGAAGCCCGCCACGAAGAGGTTGGCCGGATGGTCAAAGACCTGCTGCGGCGTGCCGATCTGCTGGATGAAGCCGTCCTTCATGATGACAATCCGGTCGCCCAGGGTCATGGCCTCAGTCTGGTCATGGGTGACGTACATGAAGGTGGTGTTGATCTTCTGCCGGAGCTTGATGATCTCGGCGCGCATCTGGTTGCGGAGCTTGGCGTCCAGGTTGGAGAGGGGTTCGTCCATCAGCAGCACCTTGGGCTCCCGGACGATGGCACGGCCGATGGCCACGCGCTGGCGCTGGCCGCCGGACAGAGCCTTGGGCTTCCGGTCCAGGTACTGGGTGATGTCCAGGATTTCGGCCGCCTCCTTGACACGGCGGTCGATCTCCTCCTTGGGGGTTTTGCGGAGCTTCAGGGGGAAGGCCATGTTCTCATACACCGTCATGTGGGGGTAGAGGGCGTAGCTCTGGAAGACCATGGCGATGTCCCGGTTTTTGGGCTCCACGTCGTTCATGAGCTGGCCGTCGATGTACAGCTCGCCCTCGCTGATCTCCTCCAGACCGGCCACCATGCGCAGCGTGGTGGACTTGCCGCAGCCGGAAGGACCAACCAGAACAATGAACTCCTTGTCGGCGATGTCCAGATTGAACTCCTGGACCGCCACAACGCCCTGTTCCGTTACCTGAAGGTTGACCTTCTTCTCAGTATCATCCTTCTTTTTCTTGGCCTTCTTCTGGTCGCCGCTGTGGGGGTAGATCTTCTTGATGCGCTTCAGGTTCAGAGTAGCCATAGCGTTTGACTTTGACGAAGCGGCCTCCGCCGTCTCCGCCTCGCCCCGGGAAGCGTGTTCCCTGGGACATTACGGCAGGTCTCCACACTGCCGCACCGCAAGTCCGCGGGGGTTTCCTCCTTTTTGTTTGGTACCGGGGGCTATGGGAATGGAGTAGCCCACCGGCCCGTTGATTTATGGAAAGGCGGAGAAATCCGCCGGTTCCATCGTTGAGAGCGGGGAATCAGACAGCCTTCCCCTTGAAAATGATCTTCCGGATGGACAGGTCCTTTTGGTCCAGGAGAACGATGCTGGCCTCCTTGCCTGTATCCAGGGTCCCGGTCCGGTCCTCGATGCCGATGGACTGGGCGGGGTTGTAGGTGCAGGCCCGCACCGCATCCGCCGCCGGGATGCCGAAGTTGATGGCCTGGCGCAGGCAGCCCATCAGGCTGGTGACGGAGCCCGCCAGGGTTTCAGGATGGTGCAGGATAGTAGCCCGGTTGCCGTGAACCTCGATCATCTGCCCGCCGAAGGGATATTCGCCGTCGGGCATGCCCGTGGCCCGAAGAGAGTCGGAAACGAGGATCATCCGCTCCTTTCCGAAAAGGCCGAAGGTAAGGCGCACCACGGAAGGATGAATGTGAATGCCGTCGCAGATCAGCTCCGGCTTGACCGTGGGAACCTCATAGGCCGCGCCGATGACGCCGGGGTCCCGGTGAGCCAGGGGCGGCATGGCGTTATACAGGTGGGTGGCGTGGTCGGCCCCCGCATCAAAGGCGGCCTTGGCCGTCTCGTAATTGGCCACGGTATGGCCCACGGAGACATGCACCCCCAGCTCCTTGGCCGCCTGGATGAACTCCACGGAGCCGGACTGCTCGGGAGCCAGGGTGACCAGCTTCACGCAGCCCTCCGCCGCCTCCTGGAGGCGTCTCAGCATGGGCGCGTCAGGGGCGTGGAGGAAGGCGCCGTTCTGCGCGCCCTTTTTGGCCTCGCAGAGGAAGGGACCCTCCAGGTGCGCCCCCACCACCTCCGCGCCGCCGGAGTTCTGCTTCCGGTGGGCGGCGGTGGTTTTGCAGATGGCGGTCAGCTGGTCCTCCGGCAGGGTCA
>ERZ777306.399-NODE-399-length-88459-cov-80.706880_pt1 | contig 88459 bp, 84 predicted proteins | sample MGYA00374966_ERZ777306 | MGnify/ENA primary metagenome ERZ777306 (study PRJEB29329, sample SAMN06343882) | mouse gut metagenome | isolation source: Mouse cecum | place: Austria: Vienna | collected 2014-11-15 ...
GACAAGGATTTTTTTAACAGGCTGTCCACCCATCCCCGATATGATATATGTAAATGGAACTTGCTATTTGCAGGCAATAAAAATCCCTCCAAACTTGAAACAGATTTGGAGAGAAAAACTATTTTTGCATGAAAATACAACCCGCCAAAACGCTGTTTTTTTTATTTGACGAGTTATAAATCCAATCAAAATTCTTATTCTAAACTTCCCGCTATACCTATAAGAAAATGCTATCTTCCGCTATTATTTTTTTATTGATACTCTGCCTAAACGACTTCCTAATTGGCTTAAAATCTCATTTGATATAGTATTTATACTATCTGCAAGGTCAGCAGCCATGATTTCACTGTTTCCGCTTTTCCCAATAAATATGGTTTCATCCCCGCAAGACACGCCCTTAATATCTGTCACATCTACCATTAACTGGTCCATACAAACACGACCGACAATAGCTGCTTTCTGCCCGTTTATCAAAACAAATCCCTTATTTGACAATTCACGGGGAATCCCATCTGCATATCCGACTGAAACAGTAGCAATCTGCATTTCTTTTCCAGCCTTATAAGTCAGACCATAACCGAGTGCTTCGCCTTTATGTAACTGCTTTACACACGCAATTCTGGCTTTTAATGATAAAACTGGTTTCAATTTTGTATTAGAAATAATTCTATCTTTCGGAGAGCTTAATACACCATAAAGTGCAATTCCTAATCGTGCATAGTCAAACTTTAAAGCGGGGTAATTCAGTACGCCATAACTTCCTTGTATGTGCGTTTTAAAATGATGTATTCCCTTTCTATGCAGAAAGTTTATTACCATATTAAATTCCTCAATTTGTTTTAGAGTAATATCCCGTTCCGCATCACTAGCCCCATCGGACATACACAAGTGAGAATATACACCTGTTATCTTCAGATTATCAAACTCCCACATTTTATAAACTTCCTTTATGTTTTCGCTTCTTTCCCCTAAACGATGCATACCCGTATCTATTCCAATATGGACAAAGATGACTTGTCCAAAGTCATTTAACAATTTTGCGTAGGGGTAATCAACTACCGTTTGTGTAAGATTGTACTTCACCAAATCAGAAAACTGATTTGGCGAGGTATATCCCAAAATCAAAATCTGCCCTAAAATCCCTGCTTTTCTAAGCTCAACCGCTTCATTTACTGATGCCACACAAAAATCTTTAATTTCCAAATCCTGCAATGCTTTTGCAATGAGGACAGCACCATGTCCATAGGCATTTGCTTTAACGGCGGGCATAATCGCACACTTAGGAGAAAGTATTTTTCTGAATTGCCTTATATTGTAAGCCAGATTGTCTATATCCAGTTCAATCCACGCCCTACCTTTTTGATACATTTCTACCTCCCCTTTCAAAAAATATTTGAATCATAAACATGGCTGCCAATGACAATAGACAGACCGAAATATATTGGAAAAAGGAATTGTCCACAAGTATCTTTGTAAGTCCTGTCACTTTAGCGATTAACCGTTGGGCAACAATTACCGCAGGATGAATAATATACAGCATCATTGAACCATTCCGTATCCAAGCGGGGGCTTTCCCAGAAACTTTAAGCAGTAATTGAAACAAAAAATACATCACTGGCAGCAAAAAGAAATACATACTATTATGCTTTTGGATATGGAAAGAATAAGTAATCCATCCCTCTAAAAGCATAAGTAACGATGCTAATGCAAGTCCCCATTTACATACCTGTTCCCCACAATGAAATTCGGGAACAGCCAGCAGCACACCGAGCAGGATATAAATTGGCGCAAAGAAAATACCGTTTCTTGTATAACTGCTGACATAGAAAATGCCAGTATATAACGTGCGTAGTAAAGGCACGTTTTCTATAAGACCATAATAAGAATCACCAAATACTCCTATCACATAAGCAATGAGCGAAAAGTAAACTGCTGCCTGAACTGATTTTTTTGTCAGACACGCAAGAAGTACACACCCAATAATTGCGGCGGGAAAATACCACAAATGATAGAACGTGCCGTCAAAAAGAAGCTGCTTTATAAACTCCAAGATAGATTTTGGCATATTCCCAGAATATATTGAAATAGGTATATAAACAGCGGTCACAATGAGGTACAGCCTTATATTTTTAACAAGGTATTTACGGAGAGGATATTTCTTTTTAAAATTGCTAAGCACATAGGGAGCTAATACAAAATATCCTGTCGTCATAAAGAAAAATGGAACAGCAATTCTCCCAATACAATAGGTAATTAAATAATCAATTCCCTCACTCCAGACTGACAATGGCGATATATGAATTGCAATTACCATGAAAGCAGCCACTAAGCGGAAATAATCTATTCCTGCAAATGTTTTATGACGCATAATATTCCCTCCATCTACTTAAAATAGCCCCTCCCTCGTTTGTACCCGAAATCATATACGGCGACATCTCCGATACATCAAGTTTTATAGAGTGACCGCCATCTAAAAAAACATACGAAATTTCGATTTTGTCCGCTTTAGAACTGTTATAAATATAAGGATGCCTTAAATCGGTAGTTTCCTTTAAAAAGCAAATGTATTCTTCTAAAGCCATATCCTTTTCTGCCATAATGACAGAATGGGGATAACCCACATAGCGAAAATGCCACGGTTCTGCTCCAATACCCGTTATCTGTTCTTTCCCAGACACATACCTTTCAACAAAACCAAATCGGGGAGCGGTCGCTCTGAACTCCCCACAAATCCCCGTATATGGAAAATGCGGGCAGATATAGTCAATCTGTTCCTTGTTCTCTGCAAGGTCTATGGCAAGTCCTGTCTGATGCTCGCTATGTCTGGGTACTGCCACATATTTTTTTGTGAAATCAAGACCGCTTTTGGCTAACGTATCATTCCATATTTTTTCCTGTTCTTCCTGTGTGCGGAAACCGCTTACAGCTACAATTTCATTTTTGCAATGAATTTTTGCTAATATTAGCTGTAATAAATTAGCCGCCTGCTCATTCATCTGTATTTCTGGTTGTTCCTTAATTGCTGGCTGCATATCTTTCATACACGGGAACTTCATAAGCGGATAATCTGGCGTTACAAGTATTAAGTTCCCATGATAAGTGTTGTCTTTTGTTAATTCAATCTGTGTCACTTCGATACCCCCATTTCAATCAAGCGTCCGATTACTTCATCAAATGGCAGACCTGCTTCTTTTAACATATTGGGATAACGGCTATGCTCCGTAAAGCCGGGAATTGTGTTTACTTCATTAAAATAAATTTCCCCTGCGGGAGTCAAAAACATATCCACCCTTGCAAAACAGCAGCAACTTAATGCTTTGTAAATTTCAAGAGCTGTTTCTTTAATTTCTTTTGCCTTTTGTGGAGAAATACGTGCAGGTACATGAATACTGGAAGTTTTCAATGTATATTTCTCTGTGTAATCAAAAAATCCATCCGACAATTCAATTTCATCAACTTCACCCACAATCAAATCGGAATCCTTGTTCCCCAAAACTGCACATCCAACCTCAAAACCATCAACCATTTCTTCCAGAATAACGGTAGAATCATGCTCAAAGGCACTCTCGATTGCTAAAAGCAAATCCTGTTCATGTAAGACTTTTGAAATCCCAAACGATGAACCAGACCGTACAGGCTTTACGAATAAAGGATAACCAAGCTCTAGGGCTTTTTTCTGAACCATTTCCTCTGAATAATTTGTCTTAATAGTAAAAGACCGTGCAGCTTTTATTCCGTTCATTTCTACGATACGGTGAGCCAGTTCTTTATCCATACATAAAGCGGAAGATAATAAACCACATCCGATAACAGGAATCCCCATCAAATCCAGAACCCCTTGAATTGTTCCATCTTCTCCGTTCTTTCCATGTAAAACTGGCAATGCAGCATCGAATGAAATTATCTCTAAATGATGATTGTCCAAATAACACAACCCGTGAACTGTTCTGTCAAAAGACGGAAATACTGGCGTACAGTTTTCTTCTGACTGCCAATTATCCTCCTTTATCTTTTCCAGTTCCCCTTGATACCAGTACCATTTGCCAGAGTGAGGGGCAATGCCTATTAAGATTGGTACATATTTCTTTGTGTCAATACACTTAATTACCGCATATGCCGACTGTAACGAAACTGCATATTCCGTGGAGCAGCCGCCAAAAAAAACAGCAACTTTCTTTTGTTGATTCATTATGAAGTCCTCCTTTTTCATACAAAGCAAATAGCTTCTATTCAGTATTCATTCTACTGAACAGAAGCTATCCATACTTTAATATTCAATTTTCTAATTCCTAAGAAAATGCTAAGAGAGCCTATATATTTTACTAATGTGTTATAGGTAAAGAGATACGGAAAGTTGTTGATTCGTTTTCACTTTCGGCAGTAATTTTACCTCCATGCAGTGTTATGATTTCTTTTGCAATCGCCAGCCCCAATCCTGCACCTCCCGTATTCGTCGAACGTGCTTCATCCATACGGAAAAACTTCTCAAAAATAGAATTTAACTTACCTTCGGGAATTGTCTTTCCTTTATTGCAAAAATAAATCCAAACATCCGTATCTGTGCTTTCAGCCCATATTTTAATTATCGTATCTGGGTAACTGTAATAAATCGCATTTTTTAAAATGTTATTGAAAACTCTGGCTAACTTCATAGAATCCCCATAAACCGTTACTTCTTCATCAACACATACCTCTGTTTGATTACCATGAGCATTTAACAGCGGGTAAAATTCATCTGTCATTTGAACCAACATATGACAGAGGTTTATAGATTCTTTTTCCAAATCAATTTGTTGCAGATTATATCTTGTTATATCAAAAAATTCGTTGATAAGCTTTTCTAAACGAAGTGCTTTGCTTAATGCAATATTTACATATTTTGTTTTTTGTTCTATCGGCATATCCTGTGCTTCATCCAATAATGCTAAATATCCAATAACAGAGGTAAGCGGTGTCTTTAAATCATGTGCAAGGTAAGCAATCAAATCATTTTTTCTGCTTGCTTCTTCCTTTAACATTTGTTCATGCCGCTGCATCGTGGATTTTATTTCGGACATCTGGGCTGAAATTTCGGCATACTCTTTTGGAAAAATATCTATATTTCCTTTTTCTTCTATCATAAAGTCATGCAGCATCACCGAAGTCGCAGTGATGGATTTTCTCACTTCTGCCTTTGCATGTAAATTTGCAACCGCAAAAGTAATTGCAATGCAGATAAGTACGATTATAATCAGAACTGTCAAGATAAATACTTTCAGCTCCGACCACAAAGGCTCTGTAACAAGAATATCTTTTCCCACATCAGCAGAATAAACCTCATGCGTATTCATGTACTTAGCCGTGAACCAATCCACAAAAAAGCCGTTCCAAACCTTATCTACCAGATAATACAATCCAAAACAAGCAGCAATGCCGAGGATACAAGTGCCAATTAGTGTAGTTGTCTTTGAAATCTTAATTTTCAATTTTGTATCCACACCCCCAGACTGTTTTTATATATTGTGGTTCTTCAAATGAATCTCCCATTTTCTCACGAAGATGCCGAATATGAACAGTAATGGTGTTATTGCTTTTGCTGAAATAGTCATCCCCCCATATTTGGTGAAAAAGTTCCTCCGAGCTGACTACATTTCCTTTCTGCTGACATAAAATGCGTAGTATAGAAAACTCCGTAGGTGTTAATGAAAGAGGCTTTTCATTTAAAGTACACTCATGCGTTTTCACATTTAGAACTAAACCAGAATGAATCAAAATATCTTCCTCTGGCTCATTTCCCACATTGTATTTTTTATATCTTCTTAGTTGGGCTTTCACACGAGCGACCAATTCTAAAGGCAAAAACGGTTTCGTAATATAATCGTCTGCCCCTAATGTTAATCCCGTTATTTTATCAATTTCCTCTCCCTTTGCCGTGAGCATTATCACTGGATAGCGATATTTCTCCCTTATCTTTTTGCATATTTGGAAACCGTTCATATCAGGCAGCATAACGTCCAAAATTGCCAAATCAAGGGTTTCACTTTCAATACAAGCCATTGCATCTTTGGCATTATAAAATTTATATACAGTAAAATTCTCATTTTCAAGATAAAGGGAAACAAGGTCTGCTATTTCCTGTTCATCATCTACAATCAGTATTTTATTCTCCATATCAGTCCATTCCTTTCCTTTTGTTTTATTTTACTAAATTGCACATAAGCAATCCTGCACTTTCCAATAAGAAATTGTTAAGATTTTCCTAATCGCCGTATAGATTCAAGGTATCTCTGTAATTTCCGTATCATATTTTGATTGCGATTATTATTATATACGCTATAAAGAATAATAACAACTCTATGCAAGGGGATAAAAAAGAGGGGATAGTTCTTTCACTTCTATACATAGGAAATCATATATCCTATATGTAGAAATGTCACCTCGTTTCATAAGAACTTTGATTTCCGTAAAATATCTGTATGAACTTTTACGAAAAATGAGGTGATACTTTATGAATGAAGTACCAGAAACTTTTGACTTTATGCCTTTTGGAGAAGCAATCAAGGATGCCCGTGAAAAAAATGGTCTGACAAGAGAGGAATTAGCCGAACAGCTTGACATTACGCCAAGATACCTCCAGTCTATCGAAAAAGAGGGACAGCAGCCAAGATTTATGCTATTCATCCAACTTATCACAATGTTTGACATCTCGGCTGACCAATACATATTTTCCGATAAACACATACAAAAATCTTCACTCCGCCGACAGTTGGACTCACTCTTTGACACATTCGATGATTCAGAGCTGACAATCATAGCAGGGACGGCGCAGGGGATATGTAAGGCAAAAGAGCAGCCAGAGGATTGACCTCTGGTTTCCTTTTACCTTGTTCAACTAATAGTTTGGACATCCGTAGCCGTATATTGAGCCGCTCCCGACTGGATAGCTCTGCTGTTTGCAGGCATCCCCAGAGTTGCCCTCCACGGTGTAGACCGTCCCATTCTCGCATTTCTCTACGATTCCCACATGGTCGATTGAGCCGTCGCTCCCCCAATCAAAGAAAATGAGGTCGCCTGCCTGCGGCTCATAGTTCTTATCCTGCCATTGCCCTTTGCCCTTGAACCAGTTCACACCGTCCGAGCAGAGGGAAAATTTCGGGATGATGCCGCTTTCCAGATAGCCGCACTGGTCGGCACACCACGATGCGAAGCAGGCGCACCATTCCACACGCCCGCCAAAACCGTACCAGCTCCAATAAGGCTGACCGCCCTCGTTGCCGAGCTGCGTCAATGCAACCTCCACAATGGCTTGGTTTCCTCCGCTTGTAAACGCCCTCCCGTATGGGTAGTAGCGTAATACATGGGCGGGGTACTGTGTGTCGCCGTACTTCTCCCAACCGAGCCGCTGTGCCTGCATTGCGGAAAACTCCACCGCATTTGCATAGGAATAGCCGCCGTAGTTGGTCTTTGCCCATGAGATATACCCGTTGCCGAAGTTGTAGCCCTGCAAGGCGAGCTTGATGCGCTCCATGTCAATCGGGTTCTCCACCTCGGCTGAAACAAGGGCTGCTTTTAATTCCTGCACGCCGCACTCGATGGAATATTCGGGGTCTTTGATTCCGTTCGGCTCATGGGGGTATCTCTTGTTAAAGCTCCCCTCCGCCGCCTGCATCGGGTCAAGTCCACGTCCACCGCTTTCCTGCATCATCACCGCCTTGATAAGCTCCACATATTCGGGGATGCCGTACTGCTTCGCATACTTTTGTATCAGCGGCGTGTAGGCTTCCACTTCCGCACTGACAGGGGTATAGGAAGTGCTGTCGCTGCCGCCCCCGAACAGGGAAACGGCGCACCCAAGCAGGACGACGATAATGATTATCACAATGGCAATCCAGCCGCCCGCGATAAGGGCAGAAATCAACGCTTTTGTCCCCGCTATGATTGCCTTGACCGCCGCAATGGTAGCCTTGACCGTGGCTTTCGTCGCTTCGGCTGTCGCCTTTGCAGTGGCTTTTGCCGTCTGCGCCGCTTTCTGGGCGGCTTTGGCAGATGCTTTCGCCGTTTTCTGCGCCGCCTTTGCGGTCTGCGACCTGGTCTTAATCGCTGTCTTGGATGTCGCCTTTGCGGTTTTCACGCCTTTTTCCGTCGCCTTGACCGTCCCTTTTGCTGTGGTCTTGACGGACTTTTCCGCATTTCTGGCGGTTGTCTTTATCGTCCGCTTTCCCTGTTGTCTGGTCTTTATTAGTGAGTTTGCCGCCGTCTGGGGCGTTTCGGTCTTGACAGGAGTAGAATGAGTAGCAGAAACAGCGGGACGGCTTGCAGTCCCTTGAACCTCCTGCAAGCCGTCCTGTCCCATTGTACGCATGGCGTTTTGTCCTGCCTTATTCCGCATTGTTTTCTGCTCTGCGGCTTTCTTCGCCCGCTTTGCCTTAAAGTCGGCGATTTTATCCTTTGCCTTACCGATATTTTCCCTTGTGGCTTCAGCGTTTTTCTGCCCCTGCTTATTAAATTGGTGGATGCCCTCGTCCTTGATACGCCCCGAAGCATGGGAAACCTTGTCGGCGGCATATTCCGTGGGGGAATTTTCCTCTGCATAATATCCCTGCTTCGCCTTGTCCTTTGTCTTAGCGTAAGCGGATTTCATTCGACTGCCTGCTATGGCGGCTTTGTCTAAAGTTTTAATCGTACCTTTGACCGCATCTCTGGTCTTTATATCAGCCATAAAATCCGACCTCCTTTCCCAGAAGATTTGCGGTCATGTCAGTCTGCTTTTTTCGCCACCACGGCAAGCCTGCCGTTCTGTGCGGAGTATTCGCAGGTGGACAGGGTAATGAGCTTATCCCCATATTCAGCGGTCACGCCCGTATCATACAAGGCAAGTTCCTTACACTTCCCGACAAAGGCATTAAATTCTTTTTCATTCTCCGCATTGACAAAATCATAGTAGCGGTAGCCCTCCGAGCTGTACGCCACGGTCTTAAAAACAGCAATAATTTCATACTCTGCCTGCTCCGTGAGGGTGTCAAACTGGATATTCCTGTGTTTCTCATAAAAGCTCTTGGATTTATAATCTTCCAACGCCCCGAACATCCTGCCGCCTTTGATGTGGTGTCCGTAGATAACCAGATTATCACTTGCCGCAAGGTCGCAGTCCTCTTGGATATACGGCACTCCCAAATCGCTGTATTCCTTTTCAAAGCTGTGCTTCAGATAGAAATTCGGGCTGTTCCTGCTCTGCATGACGGGGTAGTTGATGCTTGTTCCGTCTATGGCAATCCACCCGACCATATCCTCATTCTGCAAATACAGTTCCTTGTACTTTGCAAGAATATCCTCTCCCTCGCTGACGGGCGTATCCTTATCTCTGGGCAGTTCTTCCTCTGGCTCGGCGTTCTCCACGACCTTTGCAATCTCCGCAAAGGCTTCCGTCTGCTCGTCTATCTGCTGGTAATGGCTATAAATCTTAAAGCCACAAAAAACCGCTGCTCCTAAAAAGGTAACAGCGGCGGTAATACAGAGAATACATTTATAGTTTTTCAGATTCATAAAATATTCCTTTCTTTATTCTGTCCTGCTTTCTGGGCATAATGGTATGCCCGCAGGGTGTTTCTTTGTTCTTGCCCTGCTTTTGGGCATAGAGGTATGCCCGCAGGGTATTTCCTTTTTTCTTGTTTTCAGCTACCGTGTATGCTCTGCCTGCTTCTTGGGCGTTGGTAAATCCCTGCAATATTCGGGATACCGTGCCTTGATGCCCTCCATGAAATACGGGGCGAACTCGCAGCAGAACAATTCCTCTGGCGTGAATAGTTTCTCACGCCCCTCCTCGGCGTAACCGTTCCAGAGGTTAAAGGCAAGGTGGCAGACTTTGACCGTGCCGCTCGTCTGCCAGCCTGCGTGCATCCCCTCTGGCTTGATGCAGTCCGTCTTAAAATCGAACATGGCGTTGATGTTCTGCCTTGTTTCCCCCGCAATCCCCATCACATAGAAAAACGCCCTGTGATAGCAGTCGTTGACCTTACACTTTATCATGCTTTCCAGAAAAAAATCACGGTGGGCTGCGTTGCGAAACCTTATCTCCGACATAAAAATCCTCCTTTCTCCTGTGCCGATACGCTGCAAGCCGTTTCTTTTTGCAGCCGTGGCAGAATGATATTCTCCACATAAACTTCATTGATTTCAGAAGCGATAAAGTCACGCCCGTTTTTGATGCACTGGACTACCTCGCTCCCAGAGCCTGCAAAGGGGATTACCACTAAATCGCCCGCCCTGCTGCTTGCAAGCAGCATCCGTTCCGCCAGCTTCTCTGGCTTCTGCGTGGGATGCCCCGTCGCTTCTTTATAATTGGGCATAATCCTCGGAAACTCCCATACGTTCCCGCAGGATTTCCCCTTTGGGTTTTTCCGCTTGTCTTTTTCGCCGCCCTCATCATACGGGATGCGGACGGCATCAATGTTTATTTCATGCAAGGGGTTACTGTAAAACCACAAGAACTCCGCTTCATTCCGATAGGTCGCTTTCGCAGGTCGCCCCGTCCTGTAATTCCAGACAATCAGATTCCGCTTTATCCAGTCAAACTTGTCTAAAACGTGGGTAGAGAGTTTGTCTATCATCTGGCAGCTCCCCCAACAGTAAAACGCACCCGTAGGCTTCAAAATCCTATGGCATTCCCCCGCCCACGCCAGACACCATTCCAGATATTCCGAAACTGTCTGGAACACAAAATCAAAGTCCCCTTTCATGCGGTAATACGGCGGGTCGGCAATCACTACATCCACGCTTCTGTCTGGAAGTTCCCGCAGCACTTCCAGACAGTCGGCAGGATAAACACAATTCCTTTCCTGTTTCTTGACAATAATAAGTCATACTCCTTTCTCCATTTTGACAATAGATAGTTATACAAACACTGGATTTGCAAATAAAAATGCCATCGCATGGAACATTCCACGCAACAGCAATACCTCCACCGACAACAAAAAACACTCTTACAACCAATCCATTCAGCGACTTCACACCAGTATAACTTTTTATTGTAAATACCAGTGCGCCAGTATGAATAATTATTGTAAAATTCACACATGAGCCGCTATTATGGATATTTATTGTAAAATATAGCTTTCTATTGTCAGAGTATAACTATTTATTGTAAGTCAACATTTCCAAAATTGCCATCCTTTTAGCACTCCCCAAATTTAGTCGTCATCAGCTTATACAGCTTTGTATTGCGTGGGAATTTATTGACGAAAGGCACAAGGGAGCTGCCGACTTTCAATAATCCCTGCCCCGCACCGACATTCGTGATATAGCTCATCTGAAGGTCGGAAATGTTAAGGAGCTTCGCAAGCTCGATTCTGTCCGTGGACGCTTGGTTCAGCATGATAATGAACTCGCTGTTGGCAAGCATCGTCCTCGCCGTATGGCTCTGCAAGAGGTCGTCCACGTTCTGCGTGATTCCTGTGCAGTACGCCCCATACTTACGCACACGCTTCCAGAGGGTAAAAAGGAAGTTTGCCGAGTATTCGTGCTGAAAGAGCAGGTAAATCTCGTCAATGAAAATAAAGGTGTTCCTGCCTTTCGCCCTGTTCTGGGTGATGCGGTTTAAAATGCTGTCGAGGACGACGAGCATACCAATAGGCTGTAACTGCTTGCCCAAATCCAGAATGTCGTAGCAGATAAGGCGGCTGTGGGTATCCACGTTCGTATGCTTGGCAAAGGTGTTGAGTGAGCCGTCCGTGAAAAGCTCAATCGCAAGGGCGATTTCCTGCGCTTCTGGCTCATCCTGCTTTAACAGCTCCTCACGGAAGTCCTGCAAGGTCGGCGGCGTACCCATATAGTTGCCCTGCTGGTAGTAGCGGTAAACGCTTGCCGTGCAGCGGTCGATGATGGATTTCTGCTTTGCCCCCAGACTTGCCCCGCCGATAAGTTGCTCGCACAAAGACAAAATAAACTCTGATTTCAAGATGACGGGGTTCGCTCCGTCGCCGTAATCAGAGTTCATGTCCATTGCGTTGATGTGGTTGTCGCTCGTCGCTGAGATGTGGATAACCTCGCCCTGCATGGCTTTCACAAGAGGGGCGTAGTCGGCTAAGTCGGGGCGGTTACCCGCCCTTTCTCGCCTAAGAACCGTACATGAGCGTTTCCACTCATACGGCTCAAGCATTTCATCACTCTTTCGAGCGGCTCTCAAGATAGATTCGTTGGCAGTCAGCATGAACATACGCCATGTTAGCCACTTCCTCCTTGCCACCGCAGGACTTTGGTACTTTAAAGAAAATTTCCCTCTCGTCCGAAATGTCCAGTGGCATTCCACAGTGATAGCAACAGCCGTTTTGATTCTTCCAGATTAGTTTGAATCTTCCTGAAAGTTTCTTCATTCCCTGATTAAACTTACGCTGTCTGAAATATTCCGTATCAAGGAACGGATTGGCTGCTTCCCTTACTTTTGTGTGTCGGACAATCGGTGTATGGTCTACCCGTATCAGCTCCTTTGTGTCCGTAGCGAACACCCAGTTTCGGTTTTCCCTGCGGTGCCAATACCTCGTGGAAATCCACCATTGCCCTTTCTTCGGATGCCGCCTTTTCGCCCATCTCCACAATAACTCATAGAGAATATAGTCCAAATGTGCAAACGCTTCTGCCGCACACACAGACTGGTGGTAATTCGTCCATCCTCGGATTTGTTGGTTCAGTTTCATAATCAGCACGTCCTGATTCCATGCTTTCCCACGTTTCAGTATCGTGTCAGATAAATTCCTCACGATTGCCTGTATGGATTTCTTTGACGGCTTCACAATCAGCTTTCCTTTAAACTTTCGGAATGTCCAGCCTAACATATCGAATCCGTCGTTGATGTGGGTGACTACCGTTTTCTCGTCAGATAATTCCAAGCCCCTTGTTTTCAGGAAGTCTTTTATCAATTCCTTTGCTTCCAAGGCGATTTCCTCCGTTGCCGCTGTTACTACAAAATCATCAGCGTAGCGCACCAGATTGACCTTGTGGGCGTTCTTGAACCGTAAGTCCACCTTCCCAAGCCTGTTGGTGTGGAATCTGTCTGACAATACTTTCTGCATACCGTCCAGTGCCATGTTTGCAAGAATCGGTGAAATGACACCGCCCTGCGGAGTGCCGTCCTCTGTCGGGAACAGCTCCCCTTTGAAGATAAATCCCGCTTTCAGGAACTGTTTCAGAATAGATTTGTCCATAGGGATATTTTCCACTAACCATTCATGGCTGATGTTATCAAAACAGCCTTTGATGTCGCCCTCTAAAACCCATTCGGGCGATACCTTGCGTGACAATGCCGTGAAAATATATTCGCACGCGTCCTGACAGCAACGCCCCTTTCTGAAACCAAACGATTTCGTGTCGGCGGTTGTTTCTGCCACTGGCTCTAATGCAAGGGCGTACAACGCCTGCATTGCTCTGTCATACATAGTTGGAATTCCTAACGGACGTTTCTTTTTCTTAGCTTTCTTCTCGATATAGACACGTCTTAACGGTTTTGCTTTATAGCCTTTGTCTGTCAATGACATGACAGCCCTCATCTTCATTGCAGGCGTTGACCAGATTTCCCCGTCCACCCCTGCGGTTTTCTTTCCTTTGTTTGTGGTTACACGCCTTACGGCGAGTGCTTTTGCATAGAACGAGTGTGTCAATAAATACTGAAGCCGCTTCACTGTGTTCCATTTCTTTTCCTGAGTTGCCTTGACAATCCTGACTTGCAGCCTATTAACTTCCTGCTCCGCTTTCTTCCAGTCGATAGTTTTCCACTGCGTAGAAAGCCGCTTGCTGTCCGATAATCTCTCAGAAACTGGCGTTTCCGTCGTTGAATTATTACCGTTCATAGGTTTACCTCCATTCTTTGCCATGAAATACCGTAGGATAAGTCTGCACCCTTTCGGGTCAGGGCAAATCTTGAACCCCTATGCCCCGCCATTACAGCAGAGCCGTTCGCTTTTTATCCCGTTCCTCTACCCTCTGTGCCATTTCTCTGCCTTGCGGCTTCAATACCTTAAAAAAATATATATAAGGAACACATAGGGCTTACCAAGTTCCGCATAATAAATAATTGTGAATGCCTTAGACGCCATCTTTGAGCCGGGAGGAATCACGTCCATTTGTTACGGTGTTGAGAAAGTCACCGCAACCACCTCCGCACCTTTTGGTGTAAGTGTATCAGCCTTATTTCACTTATTCCCTGTAACGACTCTTACAATGGTTCACTTTACATTCGTCATAGCACTCTTATCCTAACAGTACGCCCGACTTAGGCTGTCAGGTTTCCCATATTGTCCCACAAGCTTCCCACCTGAACGTTACCATTCACGCAGATTGTGGTAGGATTACCCCAAATGGATAGGGTAGCTGACGACCAGCAATTTATTATGCGACTTCTTGTCGCACCTCTCGTTCGGGGTCTATGACCAAGACATCGGCGTTAGGGTCGGTCAGAATAATGTTTGTCATTTCCTCCTTTGCCGTAAAGGATTTTCCCGCACCCGACACGCCGAGGATAAAGGAATTGCCGTTCAAAAGATGGCGGCGGTTGGCGATTATCATGTTCTTTGAAATGACGTTCTGCCCGTAATACACGCCGTCCTTATGGTAGATTTCCTGCACACGGAAAGGGATAAACACCGCAAGGCTCTCCGTTGTCAGCGTCCTCAACGCATCAATCTTCCTCACGCCGAACGGCAGGGCGGTGTTCAGCCCGTCCATCTGCTGGTACTTCAGCACGGCAAACTGGCAGAGATGCTTCCTTGCCGTCGTGAGCAGGGCTTCCGTGTCGTTGTCAAGCTGCTCTTTGGTTTCTGCGGTATGCACCATCGTAAGCACCGCAAACATCATCCTCTGGTCACGGGTCGTCAAATCATCAAGGAACTCCTTGCTTTCCTTTCTCTGCTGCTCCAAGTCGTAGGGGATGACGGCGGAAAAATTGTTGTTCTGGTTCTGCTTCCTCTGCCAGTTCGTGATGTTGGTTTCCACGCCAAGCAGACGGTTTTCTACTTCTCTCACGGCTTCATCCGTCGGGACAGGCACAACGTCCACGGAGAGCATCATGTTACGGTTTAATTCACAAAGCTCCGCCACCATGCTGTCCTTGATATAGGCTGCGTACTCTCTGAGGAATATCACACGCCCGTACCGATTCCCCATCTTAAAATAATCTTTCTCAAACTCAAAGGAGTCGGGGCAGATATAGTCCTTGAAGTCGTGTCCTTTCCGCATGGTCTGCACCATGTCAAAGGAGAACGCCGTTTCCTCGCCCGTGCGGTAAAAATCATGGAAGATACGCAGCTTGTCGTTAGCGTCCAGTTCCGTACACTTCGAGCCTAAACGGTTAAAATGCCCGATAAGGTCAGCACCGACACGGGCAAAATAATTCCTCGCTTCCTCAATGTTCTTCTTGCAGACGGAAACCGTCACATATTTATCCTGCACGGTGGAGTTTGCCCCCGTTGCTTTATCGAGCAGCATCTTGTTATACTCTTTGCGGTATTTATCCAAATCGTCCTCCGCCATCGGGATTAAGATGGTCTGCTCAAAGTCCGCTTTATTGAGCCTGCGATTGTTTATCGTGATTTTCGTGGTCGCCCCGCTATCGAGGGCGTTAAGAAGCTCCGAGTATTCGAGGAACATCGCTTCCTTGTCCTCACGGCTTGCCACGGCGTAGTTGATGTCCTCAAACTTAAATGTCTTTGCGTATTTGTTCCTGCCCACGAGGAAAATGCCGTCCTCCCACATGGTCTTTAACGGGATGACCGCCTGCACCGACTTCGGCACGATGAATTTCTCCCTGTCCTGCTTGAACAGCGTTTTCAGCGTCTTAATCATAATCTACCTCCTTGCGCTTTCTTGATTTCTTGGGCTGCTTTCGCCCGTCTGTCTTTGTTCTTTTTTTCCTGCGTTTCCCCTTTTTCCGTTTCTTATCCTGCACGGCGGGCAAGCCTTTCTCATGTGCGTCCAGTGCCTGCTTCATCGCATCGTAATATAAATTCTCTGGGACAAATAAAATCTTCTTCGGCATCAGAAACTGCGACTTTATCCATGCCCACACAAACTGCTCGGCGGTCATGCCGTTGTACCTTACAAAGCCCATGACCGCAAAAGGGGAAGCCCCCAAGATGCACATCCAGCTCAATGTTTCCGTCCCGAACCTGCCACGGAGCAGGAAGAACAAGCCGACCGCCACGCCGCAGGCAAGCACGGAAAACAGGAACTGCCGCATCGACAGCCCGAAGAACATGGATTCCGTGTAGTTGCGGATTTCCTTATTTATCTTGACTTCCATATCAGCACCGCCCCTCTCGGACGTCTCCCGTCGAAATAAAGAGGATGCTGCGTTTCGGGATATATGCAAACCCAGAAATGGCATCCCCGATTTCAAATATCTCGTTATCGTCCGCTTTTCCAAATTTTCCGACCAGCCCTTTTTCAGCAGGCAGGTCATAGGCTTCGGAAGCCTCAATGACTTCTCCATTTAACAGATGGATATTATAATTCTGGCAATACTTCGTTTCTTTTTTCATTTCAATTTTCCTTTCCTGTGGGGTAATTACAAGCCCATCATTTCCCTTACCACACGGTCTGCCATCTTGACCGCACCGACAAGGACGAGCATATTGAACACCAATTCCCCGATATAGCCCCATACCATCGTGACCGCCGCCGCATCGGGGTTGACTGCGGGCGGGGACGCCGCAAACACCGAGAAGATGATGCAGGCAAGCACGATGATTGCCCCCTCAAGGCACACGGCGGAGTAGCTCTTGATGAAACTCTTTCCCACGCTCTGGCTCGGCTCTCCCGCAAACGAGGACAGCGGCACGGGGGCGATGGCGGTGTAAAGATACAACTTAAAAAATCTGCCGTACACCGACATTATCATAATGAATGACAGCACCGTGATGAACAGCCCGCCTATCAGCGTGACCGCCCATAAGGGGATGCTCTCGAAAAAGCCGCAGTCCTCCACGGCTGTCACTATCTCCTGTGGTAGAACCGTTTTCTGCGCCGAGCCGAAGCCTGCGGCTTTCATAATGGCGGAAATCACGCCCTGCACAATTTTGAACAGAGCCATCATCAGCTCCAAGCCGTAAGTGACCGCACCTTTCGCAAGGGCGAAGCGGATGAACAGCTTCAAGGCGTGTTCGGGCTTCTTCACGCTTGCGAAGTCGCCGCAGGTACGCATCACGCCCACGACAAAGAACAGCACGAGCAGGGCAAGCCCGATAGCTTGCAACGCCCCGTGGATGTCAACGATGACTTTCCATATCGCACCGCCCTTAAAGGTTTCGGGGGATTGGGTGATGAGCTGCCATATCTCGGCTAACTTTTCATTCCATGTGTCAAGGGCGTTCTCCAAGTTCTGGACTACCCAGTTGTCTGACATTCGACCACCTCCGTTCTTAAAATTTGATAGCGGGGCAAGTTCCGCAGAGCGGATCTGCCCCGTTATCCTGTCTTGTGTCAGTCTGTTATTTCAGTCTGTTTTGGATTAGCCTGTGATGAGGGTCAAAATCTCCTTTGCAAAGGTAATCACAACGCCGCCCGCCAGCGTGAGGAAGCCGTTCGCCCTCTGGGACGGGTCGTGGGATTTCAGCGACAAGCCGACCTGCACGATGCCGAAGCCGAGCATAATCATCCCGACCGCCCGTATCAGACCGAAGATGAAATTGGAGAGGTTGTTGACAACGGCAATCGGGTCATTGGCGGCAAAGGCGGTCATGGACGTTCCAAGCATCAAAGCCGCAGCCAGTACCGCCACGCAGTAGCAGCGGAAACCTCTTTTTACCTTGCCTGTCATCGGCAGTTTCTGGGTTGCTTTGTTCTGGTTGTTCTCGTTTTTCTGAAAAAGTTTCATAGGGTAAATCCTCCTTATAAATTGAATATTTCTTCCAAGTCCTCATCGGACAGAAGCTCATAGGAAGTGCTGACAGGATTAAGCGCAACAGCGTCTTTTGGAATATCCCCGCCAAACACAAAGGTTGCGACCGCCTGCGTCGGCTCGCCGTGGATATACGGCGGCTTCCCACCGTCGGCGGTCAGTTTCACGTTCGGGTGTTTCAAGATGTCGTACTTCAAATCCATGACGGGGCGTTCCCCACGCACAAAAAGAAGTGCGTAGCGGTTGTCAAGCATACGCACCTCGTCTGGGGTTAAAAGCTCACGCCCCGAAATCTGGTAGTTGGTGGAATAGTTGCCGCTCCGCCCAGAGCTTTTCCCATAGGTGTTGGTGTCGATGGTCGCCTTGCCTAACAGCTCCGACACAAACTTGTGGGTACTCTGCTCATTGCCGCCGAGATAGAGGAACTCGTCGGCGTTCCCGACGATGCTTTCCCATTGTTTCTCAAACAGGGCTTTGAGCTGCGCCAAATTCTGTAAAATGATGCTGACCGACACGCCCCTTGAACGCATGACTGACAGTATCTTGTCAAAGTCATCTGGCAAACTGACGTTCGCAAATTCATCCATAATGAACTGACAGTGGACGGGCAGGCTCCCGCCGTACTTGTGGTCGGCGAGGTAAAATAGCTGTTGGAATAGCTGCGTGTATAAAAGTGACACCAAAAAATTAAAACTGGTGTCGTTGTCTGGTATCAGTGCGAACAGTGCGACTTTCTTCTCGCCCAAAGACGGCAAATCCAGCTCGTCCGTAGCGGTCAAAGATGCAAGGCTTTCCAGATTGAACTTCTCAAGCCTTGCGGCAAGGGTTATCTGGATGCTCTTTAGTGTCTTTGCCGAACCAGAATGGTAATCTCTGTAATACTTCAAAGCGATATGCTCTGGGTTTACCATCTCCAAGCGGTCAAACAGCTCGTCAAGCGGGCTTACATAGCCGTCGTCATCCTCCCTTACCTCACCCGCCCTTAAAAGCTCCATCACCATCGGGAAATTCTGCTCGTCTGGCGGGGCTTCGTATTTCAGATAGAACACGAGGGACAATAGCAGCATACTCGCCGCCGTGTCCCAGAACGGGTCTTGCGACTGGCTTCCTTTCGGCGTGGTCGCCTTAAATAAATTTGTTACCAACCGCTGCACGTCGTTGCCGTTTCTTAGATAGACAAACGGGTTGTAGCAGTGGCTCTTGTGCATGTTGATTAAATCAAGCACACGCACCTCATAGCCTTTCTTTTCCAGAAGCCCGCCCGTGTCACGGACAATCTCGCCTTTCGGGTCTAAGATTACCATTGACGTGTTGCACTGCATGACGTTGGGCTTACAAAAAAATCTGGTCTTTCCTGCGCCAGAGCCGCCCACCACGAGGATATTTAAGTTCCTGCGGTGTTTCTTCCCGTCAAGCCCGATGCGGACGCTCTGGGTCAGCAGCTTGTTCTCCGATGCGTTTTTATCTCGGTATTTTTTATTAAGCGTACCTGCATTGCCCCATTTTGCAGAGCCGTGTTCCTCCCCCTTGCGGTAGTTCCTGCGTGTGGAGAAATAAACGCCGATTCCCATGCCGTAGGCAAGCAGGAAAATAAGGACAGTCCTTACGCTGTCCCCGCATACCGTTATGGAAAACGGGTTCTCGATTGCCACGGATAAATTCTGCATTATCTCCACGATGCCGCCGCTGACATAAGGGGCAGTCAGCAGTGCAAGCCACACGACAGGGACAATCCCGCATAAAGAAAGGATTAAGCCCGCCTTGTAATCATCACCGTTCTTCATGGCACTTGCATGGGGCGACCTTTACTTTCCTGGTCGGGGCGAATGCCACCCTGCTTATCAGCTCGTCAACAGGCTCGGTGGGGCGTTCCTCCTGTATCTGCTGCGTCCGCAGGGTGTTGAGGGCGTTGAGGACGATGTTCTTATCGTATTTGTCCAATGCCAGATGGTATCGTTCTTCTTTCATGGGCTGCACCTCCGATTAGCGTTCCTGCCCTTTGGATTTGGGCGGCTTGTTCTTCTCAAGGCTCTTATACATGTCCGACTGGATTTCGCCCAGAACGTCACGCATCGAGCCAAGCTGCCCTTTAAATTCCTGCGTTTCCATGCCCGCAAACTCTTTCGGGATATTGTCGAAGCGGAAGCCCTTTGTGTCCACGCCGTAGCGGGAGCTTACCATATAGGCGACGCAGAACGACTTGAACTCTGAAGCGTCACGGCTCTCCTTATGCTTGAAGTCAAAGACCGCCGCCGACACTTCCTTTGCCATGCTGACAAAGAGCTGTTCCTCGTTCAATCCCGTCTTGATGAAGATGGTCTGCTGTGCGCTGTCGTAGAACGCAGGCAGCTCAAGGTCGTCCACTGGCACAAAGGAAACGGGGCTTGCGTCAATCATCGCCGACACAAGCTCCCGCATGGTTTTCTGCTCCTGTGGCTGCTGCCTGTCCTTTGCCGAGGTCTGGGAAATGTCGTAGACCACTTTTGCATTATAGCCGACCGCCTTTGAGCCGTCCTCCCGCTCGTACTCTTTCCCCGGCTCAAGGATGGTGATTTTCTGTGCGTCCTTGTCCATATAGGCACGGCTCTGTTTCCAACTGCCGTAATCCTTAAGCTGCGTCGCTTCGGGCATCTGCGCCGAAACCAAGATGGCGTTGTTGACGGAGTAGCGGTCAAAATGCCCCTGCACGTCAAGGTACTGCTGAAACGCACCTCCGTCCGCCATCATTTTTTCGCAGGTCGTGTCTATCAGCTCATAGGCTGCTTTCCGCTGCTCCTGTTTCTGCGTCGCCCATTCCTCTTTGTTAAAAGGTCTGCCTCCGCCGCTGAATACGTCATAAATGCTCATGCTTATCTTGCTCCTTTCGATTTTGGTTTCCGTTTCCGCTTCTGGGGCTGCTTATGCTCCGTCTTTCCTGCGGGCGGTTTCTTTCCCCTGTCGGGAGATTTCTCTTTTGCAGGGGAAACGTCCGCTTCCTGCTCCTTACGGCTCTCCTTGATTTTCCGCAGTTCCTCCCTGACTGACGGCTTTTGTGCCTTAGCCATAGTAGCCCCCTCTGCGGGCTTCCTTTGCTGCTTTGAGGTAGGCTCGGACAGAGGGGATTTTTCTGTCTTTGCCACCGAGGGGTTTGGGGCGTTTTCCTCTTTCTGCACGGGTTTTCCCATAAGGGCGTCCATGAGTTTGTCTTTCTCCGCCTTTTCCTCCACGCCGACGTCTGGCTCTGGCTGACCGTCCTTTGCATCTGCGGTCTTGGTATCTCTCGCCTTTCCTTTTTCCCCTTTCGATTTTTCCGCTTCGGTCACGATGGAAGCAGTATCTACCGACGCAAGGCTGAACCTCTCCACGATGCGGCTGATTTTCGATGCGTCCTCGGCACGGGCAATCACATCCACCTCCGCATTGGGGTCTTTGTTCTTGCGGTCTGCCAAAACGCAGTAGAGTACGCCGTATTTCTTCGCTTCCTGCGTGAACTTCTTCAAGTCGCCGCTCTTGACAGTAAAGACTTTTAACTCTTTCCCAGAGCGGAGCATGTTTGTGAGCCTTGCTTTGCCTTTGGTTTTCTGTTCTTCCTTTAAGATGGAATATAAGAGGATGGCGATATTCTTCGCACCCGCCCCCGTGATTTTGGCAGCAACCTCAAATCCCTCCAAGCTCATCCTTACGATTTGCTCCGCCGCTTCGCCGCCTGTGTTCATGCTTCATCAGCTCCTTTCCTTTTTCTTTGTTCTCATCTGCCCGTATGACATTTAATTTTTCCTTGAGGGTGTCGCTGCGGGCTTCGATTCCCTCGCACAATCTGACCTCCTTTCGGATTGTTTTCATGCGCCCCGTGATTTCCGACAGCCGAGCCTTGACCGCTTCTTTTTCTTCCCCGACAGATTTTCGGGATTGGGAGTAAAGCCCCTTACGCTGTTCGGTCAGCTCACTTATCTCGGATTCCAGAGAGCCTTTATAGGACAAAAGCTGCTCCGCCGTGTCGATATGGTTGCGGCAGAGCAGCCTTGTTTCGTTGGTGATGGCTTCCATCTTCATAAGGTCGTCCTTTAGGAGATAGTGAAGCCGTGCGTAATTCTGTTGTTTCTTTTTTGGCAGGATGCCGAGCTTGTAGCAGTAGTGGAGATACAGCCCACGCAAGCCGCCGATTTTCTTGGCATCCTTTAACGTGCCTTTTACCCTTATCACTCTGACCTGCGGCTGTTCTTTGGAAAAGCTCTGGAACTTGACCGCATAGGAATTTTCCTTGATGCGTTCCGTTATCCGCTCATTGGTGTAGTCATCGCCGAGCTTATAGAGCCGCTTCGGTCTTTGCCATCCTTTTCCGATTATCGTCCAATATTTTCGGTTGGGGTCAAAATTGATGCGGTATCCCATTTCCGACAACTGGCGGTCAAAGTCTTTCAGCGTGAACGATTTTGAGATGGCTTCGTCCACCGCCTGCCGTGCCACGGTATCCCTTGTGGGTAAGCCCTGCTTCTCGGCTTGGCATAGGACATAGGGCTTCTTCCTGCCGCTTGGGTGTTCGATGACCGATAAGGAATACTCACGACACAATTCATCCGAACGCTGGCGGAGCAGACGCAGATTCTTCTTGTTGTCGTGGTAGTGCCTGCCGTCAATATAAGAAATGGAGTTGACGACAAAGTGGTTGTGCAGGCAGTCCGTATTTAAGTGGGTTGCCACAATCACTTGGAACCTGCCGCCCCACATCTTCTCCGCCAGCTTCACGCCGACCTCATGTGCCTGCTCTGGCGTGACCTCGCCCGCTTTAAAACTCTGGAAGCCGTGATAGCAGACAATCTCGCTCTGGTCGTTCCATTGGGCTTTTGCCATCATCATCTCGTCCCTTGCGGTGGCAGGGTCGCAGTTTACGCCCGTGACGAAAAACTGATGCTCGGTCTTGTCCCCATTGGTGGCATACTTCATCACGTCGCCCATCGCCTGCAAATCCGCATCCGTGTATTTTGGGTTGGCGGTCTTTTCTGGGTTCTCCGCATAGTCGATGGGGTGGTCGAGCCTGCCCTTTACGTCCCATATCTCGCAGACCGCCATCAGCCAGACATCTTCCTCGGAACAAGGTAGCACCTGCCCACGTCCAGACGGAAATCCCGCCACCGCTTCGCTTCGTCGTAGAGCATCGGCGTGTCCACAAAGTTTAAGGCGTTCGCCTTTGCCGCAAGCTGGTTGATGCGGTTGCCGATGGCGGACAGCTCCCGCATGATTTTATAAAACTCTGGGTCTGGCTTCTCGCACAGGCGGTAGCCCATGACCATCGACTGGAGCAGGGCTTGTCTGGAGTGTCCCGACCTTTCCGCAAGGGAGCAGAGGTATTCAGCTTCTTCCTCGGTCAGTCGGAACAGTATCTGCACGTTTCGTTTCCGCATCCAAATCCCCCTTTCCCTCGGAAAGCCTGTTAATCTGCAGCACGCACATACACGCCACGCCGACCATGCCGCCGAGCGTTGTGCCGAGGATAAAATATAAGAAATTACTCATTCTTGGATTCCTTTCTGTGACCGCCGTACCGCACACGGCATGGCGGCATACTTTAACATTGTTCTTTTAACGGGGTATTAGGGGAACTGTCCCCTAACAAGCGAATTTTGTTTCCATCGGCAGATGGATAACCAAATTCAGTGCTTGGTAAGACGTGTCTTTAATCCCCACCCTCATGACAGCATCCTTTACATACCGTTCTGAAGCACGGACACTCCGAACAGCAGCCGTCCTCAAAATCCTCTCCCTCGGATTCGATTTCTTCCCCTGCATCCTCCATAGGGTCGTTAATCTCGGCTTCGCCGCAGACAAAATCCTCTTGGGAAAACTTCACAAGGTCGGTATCAAACAGGACGGTCTTTAACTTCTCCGCCGCCTGTTCGGGGCTGTCGGCATGGATGGAAACGGTCTTTGCATAGTGGGCGACAAGGGTCACTTCATAGTTTTTCAATCGGTCTTTCCTCCCTTTTGGTCTTAAATTTAATGATAGTTACGTTGTTCCTAACAGAAAAATCTTCACGCAGTCAGCGGGCATCCCTTCTTTCACGGCTCGGTTTCTGCCTTGCAATCCCCAGATAGGACATTAAAAAATCGTTGAAGTCCTTGCCAACTGGCGGCGGTTCATCAACGATTTGGTAGTCTTTCTGCAATAATTCTTTCAATGCGGCGGTACATAAACGACCTGCCCTGTCCTTATCCAGATGCAGAAATATGGTCTTGATTTGTGGATTTGCTTTCAAAAAAGTCGTGAGGGCAATAGGAATTTTGCTTTCTTTCAGCTCTTTCTTCGGCTGATATACGCCCGACAACGAGAGAAGATTCTCTGCCTTATAATCCTTTCCCTCGCATTTTAAATAGGTGGCATAGGATAATAAATCAATGGCGGCTTCAAATAAATGCACGGCATCGGTCGGGTCTTTTGCCAGAAGCCGAAACGAATACCGCTTGTCGCTGCCCGATGCGTCACGCTTGAAGTTCCCCATCGTGCCACGGCAGGCAGCATATTTTGGCGTTCCGTTCTCATCTTTCCCGATAAAAACGGCGTTGTGGTAGTCGGCACTCTCGAAAATAATCCCCTCGGCAATGCACTCTTGAATAATCTGGTAGTCAATGCCACGCCCGAAAAGATACTCTGCCACCCTGTCACAATTTTTGTTCTTCGGCGGCAGGAGCAGCACCTTTGGCTCGTCTTTCTTCACGGCAGGGGGCGGCGGTTTCCAGTCCGCCATCGTCTGCCCCGTGAGGGTTTCCACGGCTTCCACAAAGCCGTATTCCTTGACTTTCATCAGATAGTCGAGGGCAGAATAGCCGCCGAAGCCCCTCGACCACCAGTACCATTTGCCGTTGGAAATCTTCAAGCTGTCATGCTCGGCGGTACAGTAGACGTTCGTCGTGCCTTTGACTTTGACAAGGTTGCTCGGCTCATAGGCTCTAAGATAGGAGAGTAAATCTATCTGCCTTGCCTGCTCAAGCACGTCGGGGTCAATCTGCACATAGGGTCTGTTACTTCTCATTCAAATAAAATCACCTCCAGAAATGAATTTAGCCGAAGGATTTTCGCTAATGAAAACCTCTCGGCTATGTAATAAATTCAATATTAATTCTAATTTAAGTTGTCTGAAAACCGTAATTTATTGTTTGACAGCATTCTTTCTGTTTCAATCTACAACATTCTCTCAATTATAATGACTAAAGAAAATATTTATTCTATTAAATTAGGATATCCTACATCTAAATCATATCCTGTACCATCTTCATTTCGTTTTAATTCGTAATATTGAATATACTCGTTTGTCATGCTGTCCGCAAACCAGATAAAAAATGTGACTCTTTTTCCCATTTTGTATGTTTGAACATTTAGTAATATTTCTTTTTTCTGATTTACTGTAAATACTTCTTTAAAGCTTATACCAGTTAAGTTTTCTCCCGTTCCAAAAGTTAAAGTGTTTGCAAATCCGTTTCCTATATTTGTAATAGATAAATATATAGGATAAAACTCTTGTGTAGCTTTTCCCTCTACATATTTTGGCTCATCTGCGATTTGAAATTTTTTTACAGTTCCAGATGGTTTTCCCACCACTTCTACATTAAGAAATGGCTGAATACTTTGTCTTTCCTTTTTTCTATCAGCTTCACGGGTAAACTGTATTGTATAAAAAACACCAAAAATTGCAATCGTTCCAGAAAATACACCACCAATGATGCCACCCCAGTACGATGCTAGCGACCCAATCCAAGTTGCGTTAGCATCATTATCAATGGATAATTTGCCTATACTACATCGTATCACCTCTTCACACTTCAAGGACAATAATACAAATAAAATAGCGATAATGATACCCATTAAAACTGGCTTTATCCATTTTTTCTTTTTGCGTTTTAATTGATTCTTTCCAAATCGCGATATATCCATTTCATTTTTCATTTACTCAACCGCCTTTTCAAATGCCACCGTCTGCTCCTTCATAGAAATCTTCTTAATCAATTTTTACCGTTTATTATTTTATCATTTTAATAATTTTCTCTGCGACACTATCTATATTCATATCTGATGTATCTATTCTAACTGCATCAGAATAATGATTTTTCAAATATATAGTTGCAGTTTGAAAATACGTTTTTGCTAAATCCACATCTCTATTTTCTTGGTTTTCTATACGTTGATACAAAATCTTTTCTGATGCAGTTAAGATAAAATGATAGCATTCAACATCTACAAAAGTATTTACAAGTTTCTGATTACAATAATCATTAATCAATGCAATCGGAACAATTATATAATCATAATCTCCGCCTTGTATCAAAGTCAATATTTTATTTCTAAGTGCATCAATCAAATATCTTTTCGCTTCAGGATACCTTTCTCCAAAAAAATCAGAAATAGAATTTGGTTTATATTCCTTTTGCAAAGCATCAAACTCAAGTAAACACATATTATTAATTCTTTTAGCAATTACATTGGCAACAGCAGTCTTTCCACTCCCAAAAGTTCCATCTATCCATATTATTTTCATATTCTCACCTGCAACTTCTTATTTATTGCTCTTATTGTACATCCAGATTATGAATTTTTCAAGCCAGTCAAGCTATTGCATTTCTGCTCCATAGAAATATTATTCCTTTTAAGCTATATAAAAAGACGGCATCAACACTCACGCCAATACCGCCTTTTTCTCGGTCAGTCCGTTATAAAATCCCTGCCTTTTTCAGATACCCCACGCTGTCATAGCAGCCACGGAAGTAGACCGACTGCATCTCCATGTCTGTAAGTTTGTTCCTAAGCTCCATCACTTTAATCAGTGCGGCACATTCTTCCTCGGTCAGTTCCGCCGCTGTTTCCGTGTCAAACACGCCTAAGACTTTCGGATGTTTCTCATATAAGCCCTCAATCTCGGCTCTTATGGCACGGTATTCCTCATTTTCTTTGGACAGTTTTGCGATGACAGAGCCGAGATATTCATTAAAAACATTGTCATGAACATCTACAAAAGTTTCAAATCTGAACGCATCAGACATTCTTCCTCACCTCCGATTTTTTCTAATCGTCCTTTATTATACTGCCCAGAAATACTCAATACAAATGTGCAAACTGGATTTAACGCTCCCTGTCCGCACTTTTTTTCTCTGGCTGCTCATCGTTCTGCTCTGGCTCATCGTCAATAACAGTCTTGTCTTTTTCATTCAGATTCAGTTCGATATTGAGGGCGTTCAGCCGTTCCGTCTTTTCTTTCAGCTCATTTTCAAAGGCAAACGGCTTCTTCACTTCCTCTTTTGCGGTTTCAAGCTGTGCGGTGGTTTCCTCCTTTCTCGTCTTGGCGGCTTCCAGTCTTGCAGGGATTTTGGCAATCTCATTCTCAATTCTCGTTAAATTGCCGAGGGCATCCGTTCCTAAATCCACTTTGTATTTCCTCATTCCGCATAAATTTAAGCAGTAGTGGGCATTGACCGTATCATAGAAAACCTCCATCTGGAAGCCACGGTAGCTGCCGATTTGTATCGGCTGTGACAGCGGGTTTTCCTTGCAGATGGCAAGGAGCATTTCGCCTGCGTCCGCTTTTTCTTTGTAGGTCACGCCGTTTAAGGTCATCGGGCAGAATTTATCCTCGCCCTGCGGCATATGCTGGCTTGCAATCTTGGCATCATTTCCATATCCTACAATGCGTTCCCCATACTCCTTAATCTCCTGCGGGTAGTGCTTCAGTATCCTGTCCTCAAGGTCGTAATGCTCGGAAAGGTAGCTCTGCTTCAAGACTTTCAGCTTCGCCACCTGCATATCCAAATCCATTTTTTCCTTAAAGCGTTCATCGCCCGTGGCAAGCATTTTCACCTCCGCAAAAGAGAGGGCGACCTCGTCCACGTCCTCGGCAGAACGCACGGGGCTTTTGCTCGTCATTATCTGGGAGATGAATTTCTGCTTTCCCTCGACAAGCTGATAGAGATACGCATCAAATGTCTGTTCTGTCACATAGCGGTAAACTTCCACTTCGGGAAACATATTGCCCTGACGTTCCAGACGACCTTGACGCTGTTCCAAGCATGACGGCTTCCACGGGCAGTCGAGGTTATGAATGGCAATCAGCCTGTCCTGCACGTTTGTACCTGCGCCCATCTTCTGGGTAGAGCCGAACAATATACGCACTTCGCCGCTCCTTACCTTTGCGAACAGCTCCTTTTTCTGTGCGTCGGTATTCGCTTCATGGATGAAACGCACTTGCTCCGCAGGGATTCCACGCCGTATCAACTTTTCCCTCATGTCATCGTAGACATTAAACATGCCGTCATTTTTCGGTGTGCTGAGGTCGCAAAACAAGAGCTGTGCAGCCTTTGTGTCGGCGTGTCCCTCCCAGATGCGGTACATATTTTCCACGCAGGCGTTGACTTTGCTGTTCGGGTCGTCTGGCAGCATCGGGTCAATCAATCTCTGGTCTAGGGCAAGCTGCCGCCCGTCGTTTGTCACTTTGAGCATATTATCTGTTTGTGGTTTTACCAGTCTTGCACGGATTTTCTCTGCCCGCTTCGCAAGCCCCGCCACCATTTCGCTCTGAATTTCACTCGGTTTGGTCTTGATGTTGTGGTAATTGACCTTTGGCACGGGGAGCTTTAGCATATCGGCAGTCTGGATGTCCGCAACCTCACGGAACATCTGCATCAGTTCTGGCAGGTTGTAGAACTTCGCAAACCTCGTCTTGGCTCGGTAATTCGTGCCTTCGGGGGCGAGTTCCAGAGCCGTGACTGTTTCGCCGAACGTGGAAGCCCAACTGTCAAAATGCTGCAACCCGTTCCTTGCGAGGGTGTCATACTGCAAGTACCGCTGCACGGAATACATCTCGACCATTGAGTTACTTATAGGCGTTCCCGTTGCGAAAACCACGCCACGGTTGCCCGTGATTTCGTCCAGATAGCGGCACTTCATAAAGAGGTCGGAGCTTTTCTGGGCTTCGGTCTGGGCAATGCCGCCGACATTCCGCATCTTGGTGTAAAGGTAAAGGTTCTTGTAAAAATGGCTCTCATCTATAAAGAGCCTGTCTATGCCCAGTTCCTCAAAGTTTATCACGCTGTCTTTCCGTTTGGTGTCGTTGAGTTTATCGAGCTTCGCCTTGATTGCTTTCCTCGTTTTCATGAGCTGCTTGACCGTGAACTGCTCCCCGTGGGATGCCTGCACGTCGTCTATCCCCATCTCTATATCGTCAAGCTGCCGCATGAGCTGTTCCCTCTGGCGTTCCTCGCTGATGGGGATTTTCTCGAACTGGCTATGCCCGATAATCACCGCATCATACGCCCCCGTCGCAATCCTGCCGCAGAACTTTTTGCGGTTTCCCGTTTCAAAATCCCGCTTGGTAGTCACAAGGATATTGGCAGATGGATAGAGCCTTAAATACTCCGACGCCCACTGCCCGACAAGGTGATTCGGCACAACAAACATGGATTTCTGGCATAAGCCGAGCCGCTTGCTTTCCTGTGCGGCGGCTACCATTTCAAAGGTTTTTCCCGCACCTACCTTGTGGGCAAGGAGCGTGTTGCCGCCGTATAGGATATGGGCGATGGCGTTCACTTGATGCGGTCTTAGCTGGATTTCTGGGCTGATGCCTCCAAATGTGATATGGCTTCCGTCGTATTCACGGGGACGGATGGAATTAAATGTGTCATTATAATAGCGTACAAGCCTGTTCCTCCGCTCTGGGTCTTTCCAAATCCAGTCCTGAAACGCCTGCTTTATCACCTCCTGCTTTGCCTGCGCCGCCGTGGTTTCCTTATGGTTCAGCACCGCTTTTTTATTGTTGTGTTCGTCATAAACATAGTCAAAGATGCGGGTGTCACGGAGATTTAAGGTGTCCTCCATGATGCGGTATGCGCTCGCCCGCTTCGTGCCGTAAGTGCTGTCCGCCTTGACATTCCCAATGTCGGAACTCTTATTCTCGATGAACCAGTCGCCGTTATATGCCGTGTAGCGCACTTGCAGCCTGCCCGCCGCATAGCTTGACGGCGTTAAAAGCTCCATCATAAACTGCTGTATATCCTCCTGCGGTATCCATGTCGTGCCGAGACGGACGGAGATTTCGCTTGCAGGCAAATCCTTTGGGATGACTTTTTCCAGAGCCGCCACGTTGACTGCAAGCTCTGGGTCTGACTTTGCCGCTATCCCTGCAACTTTCAGTTTCTCCCGCACATTCCCCGATAAATACTCGTCTGCGGTCACATACCTTGCAGGCTCACAAGACGGCACTTTGTAGATAACGCCCTGCAATTCCTTAATGATTTCTTCCTCTGACCTGCAAGTGAGCCGTGCCATATAGGGCAAATCGACACGGGCTTTCTCCCCGATGGAGAGGGCGAGGGCTTCGCTGGCGGTTTCCACAAAAGTCACTTCTCGGTGGGGCTTTATCGTCCGTTTCGTGAACATATCCGCCTTGCGTTTGAATTTCCCCTCGTCGTCAAGCACTTCAAGGGAACAGAGTAAGAAATAACTTTCATCTGCCCCAAAAGCGAGGTAGTTCCCCCTGCTGTTGATTAAGCCGTACCTTTTGGTAAAGGCATCATATAATCGGTTTAGGTTTTCCTGCTCGGTCTGTATCATTTCCTCTGGGCAGTCGTCGGTCTGGTACTGGATGAGCTTCCTCACGCAGTCACGGATTTCCAACAGTCCCCTGATGCGGTTCTCCGCCGTCATGGACACGTTTGCAGGGGTCATCTCGTTATTCTCTCGGAAGTAGACCTTGCCGCCCACAAGGGCAAAAGAGAAGTTCCGCACGTTCGGGTCGGCGGGGATGGCTTTCTCCTGCTCATCAGAGATACGGTCAACCTCATTTTCTATCTCTGGGATTTCGCCATTTATCCGCTGAATGGCTTCATGGAGAAGCCCCGCAAGCGGCACGTCGGGGTAGGCTTTGCAGGCACTGTCCATGCCGAACCTCGTGCTTTCCATCTTCATCTCGCCAAGCACCATCTCTGGATGCTGGACAAAGTAGCTGTTCATCGTGACGCCGTTTTCGTCTGTGTCGAGGTGTACCCACTCTGGCTCTATCTCTATGATGCGGTCACGTTTCTGTAAAATAAGGATATCGCTCGTGACTTCCGTTCCTGCATTTGCCCGAAACGTGCTGTCGGGAAGCCTCACCGCACCTAAAAGCTCGGCTCTCTGTGCGATATATTTCCGCACTTCTGGGCTTGTCTTGTCCATCGTCCCCTTAGAGGTGATGAACATCACAACGCCGCCTGAGCGCACCTTGTCCAGTGCCTTTGCAATAAAATAGTCGTGGATTAGGAACTTCTGGGCGTTGTAGCGGCTGTCGTTGACTTTGAACTCCCCGAACGGGATGTTGCCAAGCACCACGTCAAAATGGTTGTCTGGGAGCTTCGTTTCCTCAAACCCCTCAATGGCGATGCTGGCTTTCTGGTAGAGCTGCTTCGCAATCCTGCCCGATAACGGGTCAATCTCAATGCCATGCAGCTTTGATTTCTCCATGCTGTCGGGTAACAACCCTAAAAAATTGCCCGTGCCGCAGGACGGCTCTAAAATATTCCCCTGTGAAAATCCCAAATGGTCAAGTGCTTCATACATCGCCTTAATGACAATAGGCGGCGTATAAAAAGCTGTCAGCGTGGATTCCATAGCGGCATGGTATTCCTCATCGGAGAGTGCTGATTTTAATTCTTTATATTCGTTCTCCCATGCCGCATTATTGCTGTCAAACGCCATCGACAGACCGCCCCACCCGACATATTTTGCAAGGGTTTCCTGTTCTTCGGGCGTGGCAAGGCGGTTTTCTATCTGAAGGTCGTGGAGAAGCCTTATTGCGGACATATTGTTTCGGAACTTTTCTTTTGCGCCGCCAACGCCTAACGTATCATCGGTAATGCGGTAGTTATGGCAGTCGGCGGAGAGGGGGAGCAGCTTATAGGCGTTCAGAGTGCCTTTCTGGTAACTGTCCGCATATTTGCGGAACTCATCATCGGGCATATACGCAAGCTGTTTCAGCCATTCGTCCGAAGCAATCCCCACAAGGCTGTCGCCGTTCTTATCCATGAAAAGGGTGTCTATATCCTCTTGCAATGCGGCATGTCCCGCACTGTCTTTTGCCCTTTCCAGTCTGGAGCGGAGCGTGTCTGCCAGATTCTGGCTCTGCGGTTTCTGCTCTGGCTCGTCAAAGCGTATCTTCTCCACCACAATGTCATAGGGAAGCCCGTTCTCCACGGCGGGGTATTCCGCCACGGTTTCCGTGGTCGGCTCTGCGGGGGATTCTGTTTTTTCTTCGGATGGTAATTCTTTCTCTGCCTGCTCCAAGAGCCTGCGGACATAGCCGACTTTCTCCACACGGTTTATCGGGAAGCCTACGTTGTTCTGAAATGTGATGTCACGCATGGAAACGTCGCCGCTGATTTTCCCGACGCTCTCGATAAGATAACGGCGGTTGTCAATCATAAGCTCTTTGCCGATAAGGTCAGAATTATCCTGCTTTTCATCCGTCCCAGACGGGGCAGACTCTGATTTCTGCTGTTCCTCACGCTCCGCATCTTTCGCTGCAAATAGCTCCGTGATATGCTCCGCACTGTTTAAGGTGTCGGCGTATTCCTGTGCTTCTTCCTCGGTTTCAAAGGTCTGGTAGATGCCGCCTACGTCGTAATATCGGTCGGCACTGTCCTCTGGGGCTTCATTATTCCGTATGATAAATGGGTCAGCAAAAGCATCGGAAGTCTGCTCTACCGTGTAATGGGGCTTCTGTTCTGTTTCATCAGAGATGATGTCTGGGCTTGGGTTTTCAGCCGCCTTTTTGTTTTCCTCCCAATAGAACGGCTCAAGCTGTTCCTCCGTCAAGGACACTAAATCGTGGTAGTACAGATTGGAAAGTGCGTTCTGGATAAGGTCGGCAAGGTCATTATACTGCGTATATTCTGCAAGAACGCCGTCCACATACGTTTCCATGCGATACTGCAAGAGGTTGACGGATACCTGTATCCCATGCAAGCCGTCCTCGGTATTCTGAAAGGCAATCTTGACGTTGGATAAATCCGTATAGTCCACTTCGGCGTCGCCGCCAAACTCCGCATCGCAGTATGCGTCAATGCAGCCTTTCGCCTGTTCCAATAGTTCTTCCTCGGTGGGTTCTTTCCTCCTGTGAAACCAGTCCTCCTCGGTAGCCATTATATCGCCAAGCCGCTTTTCATCCTCTTGGGTCAGCCCCGTGTTCCGCTCCAAGAATGGGATGAACACGTCATGCCCCAGACGCAGGGATTCCATTTTCTCTCGGTAGTAATCTTCCCCCTGCCGTTTCCATTCTGGGATAAACGGGCAGTCGGGGGAGAGGGAATATTCATAAAAATTTCGGATATGGGCGATTAAATCCCCCTCGCCGTCGCCGATGTCAAACCGCCCTTCATAATTAAATTCCTCGCCGCCGATGACGGCATGGATTTCAAAATCGGTCTTATGATACCATCCGACATGGTTCTCCTCATTCTCCCTTTCACGGTTCTGTTTTTCGTCCAGAATGCCGAGCAGTTTATTTCCCAGAGCGAAACTCAAATCCGTAAATCGGTCGTTCAGCTCCTTGTCATAAAAAGCGGGATGCTCGGAGAAGCCGATTGAGAGGGTGATGCTGTCGGGCTTTTCCTCGGCAAGTGTTTCTGTTTTCTGGCTTTCGGTGATGACCGTTTTTAAATGGTCGTTCGCAGGGTTCTCCTTTAATTTCTGCTCAAAATCCTCCCTGCTAAACTCTTTTCCGAACAACGGGAACTCCGCATTTCGCAGGGACACGGCGTTCTCATCAAAGGCGGTAATCTCATATTTGTCCGCCCCGATATACACCACGTCGCCCTCGTGGTAGAGGTAGCGGAGAGGGTACAGCTCCGTAAGCTCCTGCGAGAATCGCCACGCATTGCTGCGGCTGTAAACGCTGGTCGTCTTTTTCTGCACAAGGGAGAGGAAGTCTAACAGTTCCTGCACGTTGTCTGGATGCTGTAATGCCTGTTCCATAAGGTCGGCGGGCATATCCGCAAAATCCCTGCATCCAATCACGCCCAACAAGTCTTTTTCATAGCCGTCCAAGTCACGGATGAAGTCGGAGAGCCGCAGGGCGAGCGTGTCCCGCTTGTCCGCAGGGGGCAGCTCCCTTTTTTCCTCAATAAAACGCTGCCTTGCCAGTTTCCTCTGGGTGTCGATTTCATGCTGCGGGGCAGAGATGCTTTCCAGATAGTCGGCGTAATGGTCTTTCTCTTTGGGATTGAGGTAGCGGTTATCCTTAACCAGCTCCCGCAGCCGTTTTTCCGCTTTCGACCAGCTCAAAACAAGGTCGTGTTCGGTGGAGATGCCGTCACGGTCAATGGAGATGCCCTTGCCGCTGTACCACACATACCCCTCCGTGCCGTCTGAAAAATTAACAAAAAATCCGCCCGTGCCATATTCCCTTTTCAGAAAATCAATGTTCTTCTTTTTATCTTCCTGCTTCTGGAACTGGTGGTAAATGCGGTATTTCCCGTTCGCAACGCTGTTCCCTTTTACAAGGACGGCATCAATGTCCTCCTGTGAAACAACAAAAGCAGAGGCTTTTTCGTCCTCTGCTTCAGCTATCCTTTCAATCTGTTCGTCTACGGTCGGGAGATTGACGGCAACTTCTTCCTCGTTGGCAACGCTGCCTTTTTCCGTCTGTCCCTCTGGCTCTGCGGTCTGTGCCGTGTCTGTTTTATCTTCCTGCCTGCCGCCGTCCGACTGCGGCTCTGGTTCTGGTTCTGAATTTTCTAATTGTAAATCAGTTCGCTCAAGATGGTTTCCTCCGCTTGGCTGCGGATGTTGTTCATCATGCCGAGCCACTGCATCGGGGCTTTCTCTTTCAGCTCCTCCGTCACTCCCTGCTCGGCTGCTAACTGCTTCGTCAGAAGCTCTAACCTCTGCAACGCCGTCTGCTCGGTCTGGTAAAGGTGTGCGTTCAGTCTGCCCGCTGTCAGCAGATTGAGATAGGTCACTCTTTTGTGCTGTTCCAGATAATCCCTGTGCATCAAAGCGTACCTGCCAAGCGGAAGCTCTGGCTCTGTCGGTAATGTCAGGTCGGGTATAAGGTAGTCCGCCTGTTTCGTGTAGGTGATTTCGCCCATTATCTTCGCTCCTTTCGGGTTGTTTCCTGCCTTTATCATACTGGCTTGCGATGTTCCTTGCAAATGTGCGGTTCTGACCTCTAGCTTCGATTTGCACATTTCGGACTGCCGCAGAGATTTCCCTTAACGCCATCTCGGAAATGTCACTTGTGGCGATGCCGATGGCGTTCAATGTCTGGGGCGTGTTAAAATTTATAATCTCCGCAAAGTCCTCACGCTCAAAATATCCTCCCGCATCCAGACCGCAGCGGCTTAACAGCATATAGGCGACGCTGTTTGCGGCAAGCCGTTTGTAAATCACTTCTATATTATAGTCGTCCAGTTCCTCTAAAAAGCTGTCTTTCGTGCAGCCCTTTAGCTGTGAGAGGTAATCGGGTAAATTGCCCTCCACGGCGTTCTCCGCTGTCTGAATTAAAAACGTGGCAAGGTCGCCGCCCTCCGTGCCGCCGAACCTGTCCGCAAGCCGTTCCATGACGGGCTGCTCATACCGCTTATCCATCTGCCATATCGGGACGGCTCGGCTGCCGTAGTAGCCCTCATGGGTGTCGGAAACGTCAAAATAGTATTTCAGCGTGTTCCTGCGCCCTTTCGGGTCAAAGACCGCAATCCCCTTGCTGTCCTTGTTCACCCAACGCTTAAAGAGCCTGTTCCATGTGCCAATCTCGGCTACGGCGGTGGCATCGGGGCGTTGGGCGTAAATCAAGAGCTGCTCGTCAAAGCGGCACTTGTAATTGTGGCAGGCAGAGGATAAAAAGCCCTGCCAAGCCTGCGGGTTCTTTGCGACCGCCATTCCCGTGCGGCGGTACAGCTCCGTAATAAGCTGGTACTTTGCAGCCATAGGCTCACACCTCCTTATCGTTCCAAATCTTTGTTTTTCTGCTTCCTGTCGTATTCCCCGCATCTTTCAGCGATTTCGGAATACATCTTTTCCCGCATGTCCCGCTCATAGGCTCGGTACTCCTTTGCCTTTTCCGTGGGCTTGTACCAGACGCTGTTCTGGTCGGCTTCGTCCATCTGCCCGTAGCGGTCGTCTATTTTGTCCATATATTTCTGATAAATGGCATGGGCAGCGGGGGCGTCCTTTGCGTAGCGGTAACGGGCAAGGCTCTTATGCGTCCCACGAAGCTCGGCATACTCATAGAGCATACGGATAACCTCACGGTCAAGCCCTTTCTGCCCCTCGGCGGCATAGATTTCCGACAAGCCCTTGCACCTCCATGAATGGTAGGGCGAGGTGTCGTTGGAGCTGTGGGAAGATACATACACGCCGTCTTTTTTTACCGTGATGCGGTTGATTAACTCGGTACTCACTCTTTATCACCGCCCGACAAAACAATCTGTTCCATAAAAATATCAATCCTCCTGTTGTCCATGCCCCACATTTAAGCAGGGGCATAGTTGATTTTATTTCTTTCCATTCGCCTTGCGAACTCCCGAACGGCGTACCTTACGCCGTCAATCTCTGCATGGGTTTCGTCCAGATAGCGGCAGACGGCAAAATAATCCTCCCCGTTCCCATAAAACATACGGATGATACCGCCATCGGGAACAGAAAAAAGCGTCCTGCCTTTGCTGTCCGTCATGCAGACCTGCCTTGCTGCGCTCATTCCATGCCACCTCCCAGAAAGGAGATAACCTTGTTCCCCTTGATGCTCTTTTGCAGCTCGTTGATGAGCGTGATGTCCGCCACTGTGATGCCCTGCATGGAGAGAATGTCGTCCATCGTCATGGCGGCGATGGCTTTTTCTTCGGTAAAGCCTGCGTCCAGAACCTTGTTTAAGGTTCTTATGGCTTTTGGGTTGACTGCCATATCCCATACCTCCTATCGTTCATGGTCTTTGTCTTTTGGCTGTAAAAGGGGAAGCCTGCCGCCATTCATCTCTTTTACCTGCTGAACATATTCCTTTTCCTTATCCTCAAAAATCTCATAGAAAAAATCGGCAAAGCCCTCACCGTCTTTCCTCTCTGGCGCATCTTCAATGCCATCGCACCACTGCCGGCAGGCTTCCTCCAATACCATATGAAAAACCGCTTTCTTTTCCTTGCTTTTTGCTATATCCTGAATATTCATAGTCACATCTCCTATCGTTCATGGTCTTTGTGTTTCGGGGCTTTCTGTGCGGACGGCGGCTCTTGCGGCTTCGGCTCGCAGCTATGCCCGTTCCTTTCCATACGCTCGGCAAACTCGCAGATATGGTAGAGATTGCTGCCCACCTCGGTATGGCATTCGTCAATGAAACGGCAGGTCTTTTCCGCCTTTTCTCCCCACGCATAGTTGATAATGATTTTCCCGCCATCGGGGATGCGGAACAGCTCTTTGTAATGGGGGTCTATAAAGTGGATTCCCTGTTCCGCTCTGGATATATGCTTATCGAGCCATTCTTTCACATAGCAGTAGCAGTAAAAGTTATAGTCGCCCTTTGTCGGGTTGCAACGGAGCAGGAAAGCGTGTTTGTCAGTATCTACACGGAAGCCGTACTCAGTACAGTAATTCCCCATAAAGGCGGCATCGGGGGATTGCCTTGCAGCCGACGACATATCACGGCGGCTGTGCAGAAGCCCCTTATCTTCACGCAGGGCGTTGATTACATCGTCAAGCCCTGCCTTAAATTCATCGGTTTTCCACTGTTCCCTTGTGTCAGACCAATCGGTATGAAACTCGTTTCCAGAGCCGCCAAAGTCCCCACGGAGATGACCGATGCACCCCGTCTGCCCCTCAAGCTGCATACTCTGGGCGTAGGTGTATTTCTGTTCGGATTGCGTCAAAGCCCGTACCTCCATCAGCGTTCCTCCCTGCTCTTTGATTTTTTCGCCTTTTCCTGTTCCTTGATTTTTGCGAGTGCTTCCTTTGCCCAGACGGGCATCTTCTCTGGCTTGATTTCCCCAAGCACGTCGCACCGTTCCCATCGGGCGTGCTTGCCGTCCGCAAGGGAAGTGCCGAACACCGCCTGCCCCCTGCCGCCCAACGCTCCGTGACCGCCGTCCGCCAGTACAAGCTGGTAGGCGGAATGCCTGTACTCATGGCGGTTGACCTCGGCATTGATGACAACGACCTTGCCCACAATGCTGCCGCTTTTGTCGTCTGGGATGCAGTCGTCTATGGTAAACGGGGTCATGTCAAACTTGAACTGTTCCTGCTCGGCTCTTACACTTTCTATCTGTTCCTGCACCCTGTCGGTAAACATCTGCATGGCTTCCAGATAGTCGTCAGAGCCGACCGCATCGGTCACCCATTCTGCGGACAGCGGGTTGTCGTAAGTGCAACAGCAGACAAGATACGGGTATTCCTCTTTCTCATCTATGCCGAACACGACTTCCTTTTTGCCGATGTGGATGCTCTGCGTGACCTCGTAGGAGCTAATCATCCGCTTTTCTTCATTCTCCATCTGGCTTCTCCTTTCTTTGCTTTTTCTCTCTCTGCCAGTCTAAAATCTTTCGGATGCAGACGTCGCAGAAGATAACACGGCTGTCCTTATATCGGGGGTAAGGACAAATCGTGCAGTCATACTTCTTGTTGTTTTCATTGCTGCCCATACTACCGCTCACGCCCATCGCGCTGCTTCGCCTTTTTATCGTGCTGTTGGTTATATGGCATCTGGCACTCCGACTGGTAGCGTTCATTCAACTTTTCCCTCGCCGCTTCGAGTGTGTTGCAGTAGCAGCCCCAATAGTAGTTGTCGCCGCCCTTGCAGTACCAGCATACATAAGGGTTCGGGGCTTTCGGGTGATGCCCGATGACAAGCTCCGTGTTCCCGATAGTGCAGCTCTCTATGATTTCATAGCCCTGATTGGAGCGTGTTTCACCGTTCATAGGCGTTCCTCCTCTCTTTTTGCTTTTCGTCCATATATTGCTGCAATTCATACTGGCAGGGGACGTACAGCCTGCCGTTCTCCACGCAGCGGAAAATATCGCATTTCTTATCCGTGGATGCAGCATAAAAATCATCATAAGAATAAGGGAATTTCTGGCTTCCCCTGCCGTAATAGTCGGCGGCGAAAAAGCCAAGTTCCCTATCTGTCTTTAATCTGCGGGTAATCTTAAAAAAATCATCTTCCCGCTTTGTAAACTGCCGCTCTGGGATAAAATGATGCCCACCATATTCAAAAGACTTATCCTGCATCTTTCACCTCACGATTCTTTTGCATATCTGCGGTATGCCTTTTCGCCTTTGGCTCTGACTTTCTGCATCCGCACGCTCCCTAAAAGCTCTGGGCATTTCTCCTGCAATTTGCGGCGTGTCCTGCCCACGCTCTCAAAGCTCGGCAAGCCAAGCTCCTTATGGTTCAAAAGTATCTGGGCAAGCGGCATAGCTCCAGCACCTTTCAGATAAAGATTGCAGAGGGCAAGGTACAGCACCATGTCGTCATTTCTGGCGTCCTCATTCTCTTGCAGGACGGCTCTGACTTTGCCCTCAATGGTTTTCAGACTGTCCATAATTACCTCCATACATGAAAAGAGGGCGGTATCTTCCAACCGCCCCGATCTACATCAATCTGTCTTAATTTATTTCTTCCTGTTACGGATTTTCAGCCATACCGCCGCACTTACCATGAATACGGCAAGAATGGCAGCAATGATTGTCTTTGCCCTCATCCCTTAGTCCTCCTTTTTCTTTCTTCCGCACTGGTAGCCTGCAAACCCGAAGATTCCCGCACCGACTGTAAATGCCGCCGCAAGGCTTACCCACAAGCCGAGGTTAAAATCGTCGCCTGTTTTTGGTGTATCACGCAGCTCGTTGTGCATGGTTACGGTTGCCGTTTCGTCCGTCTTGATGGTCACTTTCTGGTCGGCGGGCAGGATATAGCCAGAGGATGCCTTATCGCTGACTTCGGACACGGTGTACTCGCCGATACGCAAGCCGTCAATGGCGATTTCGCCGTTTTTGTCCGTCTTGAATGTCTGGTCGTAATCTTTTCCAATCACACGGAAAGAGAAGCCCTCCACTTTGCCGTCAGAGGATGTCTTGACGATTTTTAATGAGCCTTTCTGCGCTTCATTTAAAAATCCTTTGCCCGCTTCATTCTCCACGTTGTAGGTCTTGCCGTTTTCCTCGATGGATACGGGATAAACATTCTCGTCCAGAACAAAGCCTGTCGGGGCGGTTTTCTCACGGACAAGGTACTTGCCGTATCTGAGGTCGCTCATCTGGTACACGCCTTTTTCCACCTCGCCCATCTCGCCGAGCAGCTCATCTTTCTTGTCCAGTTTTCCGTCGCCGTTGGCATCAGAGTAGACCTCGAATACCGCACCTGTGAGCTTGTTGTCGGGATAGTCCTTGTCTACTTTTGTCAGAGCAATATTGCCTTTGATGAAATAATTGACAAGCTCGATTTCCACAACCTCATCTACTTCGCCGATTGTTACGCTGATTTCTTCCTCGGAGAGTACATATCCTTTCGGGCTTTCGATTTCACGGATTACCCATGTGCCATACGGAACTTCGCCAAAAGAAAAACTGCCGTCATCCTCAGATGTGGCAGTCGCAATCGCATTTTCCTTTGTATATTCCGTTGTCCCCGTCTGAAAGATGCCGATTAACGCACCGCCTAAATCCTCACCGTCCTCGTTGGATTTCCTGCCGCTGACAGAGCCGTAAATCAGTTCGTTTTCAATGGCTTCGCCCTCGTTTGCCGTGATGTTCACAACGGCTGTTTCCTGCCCTGCGTACTCGAAGTCAACAGGGTATTTCTCGTCGCTGACAAGGTAGGCGGCGTTTGTGCTGATTTCCTGCACATAATAGCTGCCCATCGGCAGGTCGCTGATTGCCTTTCCGTGACCGTTCTCATCAAGGAAGATGACTTCAATCAATCCGTCCGCAGGGATAACAGAGCCGTCGGCTGCGGTCAGCTCCTCGGCTGCATACAAACCAAACGTGACGTCTTTGATTTCTCCGTTGCTGCCTACGCCGTATGCTTCGTCCACCTCAAGAGTTTTATTGAGGTCGATTTCCACACGCTGACGCTCATTGTAAAATTCCGTGCCTGTTTCCGTCACTTCGATTTCCTGCCCCGCATACACAAGCTCCACGGCATGGATTTCATCGTTTAATACCATGCCATACGGGGCAGTCACTTCCTTTACCTCATACTTTCCGAGATAAAGCTCTTTGGATTCCGCCGTACCATCTTCCCCTGTGGTAAGCGTATCTACGACTTCGCCTTTCTCGGCTCTGACCGTGCCATCGGTTGTAATAATGTCCTCGGCTGCGGTAATCTCGTAAACTGCACCCTCTAAATTATCCACGGCAAAAATCGGCTGGTACAGCCCCTTGTTTCCTGATACCCTACTGAATACCTCGCCAGACTTGGATACTGTAATCTTTCCTTTCTGTGCCATATTGGAGCGTTCCACCTTGACAATGGTAATACCGCTTTCCTCCTCGGAGTTTTCCTGCTCCACATCAAAATAGACTGGCTCGGAGTCGAGGACATAGCCGTATGGAGCTTGCACCTCAACGAGAGAATAGCCCTTGCCGTATTCCAAAGTCTGCGGCGTGATAAGACCGCCGTCTGCCGTGGTGTAGAACGTGTCAATCTCCGTCACTTCTGGATAAGTGAATTTCATTGTTACAAGGTTTCCCTCTGGGTCGTAAATCTGGAAGCCTGCGCCCGCATAGGGGATGACTTTGCCCGTTTCTATATCCTTTTTCACAATCTTGATATAGCTCTCAAAGTTGGCGTTATTGATAAGGTAGCGGTAGGTCTGGCTGTCCTTGCAGATGAACACGTCAAAGTCTTTCATCAGCTCACGCCCGTCCCATCCAGAGGTCTGGTGTACGGTGTAGATGCCATACGGCATATCCTTTGTCTGGGCAAAGCCGTTTTCATCGCAGATAAGCGTGTCACGCTCGGTTTCCTCCGCCGCATCGAAGCCGCCTGCGGATTTCAGATATACCTCAAAGACAGCCCCCTCCTCTGGCGTTTCAATCTGGGTTTCGCCGTTGTCGGTGTGCTTGATGATGGCGATATTGCCTTTGATAACCTGCTCGTTTACATCATTCTTGGCAGAATTATATTCCACGGTGTAAAGCTCTGGCTCTGCCCCTACATGGTGGATTGTAGTATCTAAAAGATAGCCCTCGGACGGGGTAATCTCACGGATGCTCCAATCGTTCCCGCAGATATAATACTTCGTTGTGAACTGCCCGTTTTCATCGGTGGTATAAGTGTCAACTAATTCCTCGCCCTGATAGATGCCGTAAACCGCACCTGCAAGGGAAGCGTCGCCCTGCGGCTTCTTCCCCGTTTCCATGTCGGTCTTTAATACCGTGACATTGAATTTCTTTAAGATGTTGGTAAAACTGCGTTTTGTGACCTTTTTCCACTCAATCGGGGCGGTCTGGGATGCGGGGACAACGTAGCGGATAGCCGTGTCCACTTCCTCAAGGGTGTACGGCGTGCTGCCGCTGATAAGGACATTCTCAAACTTTGCCAGCCCGTTCTTATCGGTCACGGCGTATTCATCCACCGCCAATCCGCTTAAAGAAGTGCCGTAAAGGTGGAACTTCACGCCCTCCACAAGATTGTCCTCGGATGTTTTGACGACTTCCAGACTGCCACGCTTCAAAGTATTGCTGAATGTGACCGTAGAAGTCTTTCCCCCGATAATCGTCACGGTCTGGGTTTTCTGCGGCTCATAGCGGTCGATGGACTGCTCCGTGACGGTGTAAGTGCCGGGGAATAAGCCCTCCACCGTGATATTTCCGTCTTTATCTGTCTTTACGGTCTTGTTGAAGCCGTCGCCCTTGATGGTAAAGGAAATCCCCGCAACAACGCCGTCCTCGGAAGTCTTTTTCAGTGCAACCGTGCCTGTCGGCGTTTCCACGTTGATATACGCCGTCATGGTGTCCACGTTCTCCACGCCTGTAATGACATCCTGCAAGTTCGGGTCGCCATAGGCAATCATCATCGCCCCGCTGCTGACCGTCGGCGTATTATTTCTTGTCGCCGTAATCCTCGCCTTGCCGTCAATGGCTTTCTTTGACGTGATGGTGAGCTTGTTCCCAGACTTGGAAACTTTCACATTGCTGTCGGAGCTGGTAAAGGAATACTCGGAGAGGGAATTATTTTTATCCGTCAGCGTCAGGCTGTATTTCCCGTCCTTATAGGCAAGCTCCTTTGTAATGTCTTTCTTGCCTGCTGACATAAAACTCGGAATTGTGCTGTGCCTTGTCATGAATGATACAATCTGGTCGTAAGCCGCCCTCGCCCCGCTGTTGGCATAGTTCGAGCCAAAGTGCAGGCTGTAAACGGTCGTGCTTGTCTGGCTGTACGGGCTTGCAGAATTGCGGCATCCCGTGACGAACTCCCATACAAGGGTCTGGGTGGCAAGCCATTTCTCGTCATCGCTTCCAGACAGATTCCCGCTGTTGCCCTGATAGCCGTAAAGCAGGGCAAGCCCCACCGCCTTTTTCTGTTCTGCGGAAAGGGAGTTCCAAGCGTTGGAAGACGCTTTTGCAAGCGTATTTCCTGTTTTCAGCGGCACTCCTGGCTGAAGGCAGAACGCCGTTTCCCCGTCCACATACATGCGGTACTTATATTCGCCCGTCCCTCCTGCGGTATGACCGCCGATGTTCGCACTGGAATTATATCTGATTGCGTTCCCTGCGCCGTCATAGGTGTGGGTAAAGCTAATCGTGCCAATGTCGCCCGCCGCAAACGCTGTCGTGGCAGGGACGGCGGACAGTGCCGTGACCGCAGCCAATGCTAACGCCGCAGCCCTTTGAAATAATTTACGAATTTTCATTCATTACCTCCTGTTCGTTCTCATGTTGATAGTTGACTTTCTGGCAGAAAAAAAGCCGCCCATGTGGACAGCTTTTAATATTTCTTTTCTCGGATAGTTACTGGCAGTATCTAGGGGGAGAGGTGTGGAGAGGGGGAAGTCAAAAAATTTTTTCTGTTTCCCAAAGGGCAGACTTTCCCCTCGGCGTCCATCTCCAAAATCCCTATTTTTCCTGCCTTACCTCTCGTGAGCCTTGCTCCGCTGTAAGTGGCGGTTGTAAAACTCCAACGCCTTTACGACAAAATCCGTTTCCTGCCCTCTGGGAATGGATTTCGGTATGAGCTTGGTTATCCGCTCGTCCTTAAAGGCGGGTTTTTCTTTCTGGTTTGGCTTTTCCTCCTGCATGATGCTCTGGATAACCTCATCCGTGAGCTTTCCCTCCTGCATGAACTTTTTCATCTTGATAGCCTGTGCAAGAGAGGGCGTCGCATCGTTGTAGCCCATCGCTTCTAAAAGCGTATATTGCTGTTCCTCGGACAAATAGGAGATTTCCACCGCAGGGCGGAAAGCAATTTGGCGTTCATCAACCATTTGCAGGATTTCGGGTACAAGCTCGGTCAGACGGATATAGCGGAAAATCTGATTTTTACTTTCCCCGACTTTCTCGGCAAGTTCATCTGATGATTTTACGCCTTGCAACTTGTTACCCACTGGGGAACAAGTTAAATCTGTACGCTGTCCTTGTCGCTTCATCGCTTCAAGCCGCATCTTATACGCAAAGGCTTTCTCACTCGGCAAGATAGTAGTCCTTTGGAGATTACTCTCAACCATGACGATAATCGCTTCGTCACGGGTCAGCTCCTTAACTTCGCATTTGAGCGTTTCAAGCCCTGCAATCTCGCAAGCCTTTTTCCTCCTGTGACCGCTGATAAGCTCATACCGCCCATCCTCTTTCTGGCGGACAGTGGCAGGGGTCATCACGCCGCTCCGCCTTACGCTGTCCACAAGCTGCTCCATGTCCTCGTCCATTAAGACCTTGAACGGGTGGTCTGGGAACTCGTCAATCTCCGCAATCGGGATTTCCCTTATTTTGCTTAGATTCGCTTCCGCACGGCTCTCGTCCGTTTCAAAGAGGTCATCGTATGCGGTCAGCTCGATTTTGCTTTCTCTGCTTCTCGCCAAGCTCTGCCACCTCCTTTCCGAACTGCTCGTAAGCGGCGGCTACCTTGCCGCCTTTGTCGTAGGCAAAAATGCTCTTGCCCTCTGCGGTGGCTTCCACGGCACGGATGGAGTGGGGTATCTGTGTGTCAAATACTTTAATCCTCTGCCCGTAGGCACTTTTTACCGTTGCCGTGATTTCCTTAGAGATGTTCGTGCGTGGCATTACCATCGTCATAAGGATGCCGTCAATCCGCAGGTGCGGGTTGATTTGCCGTTTCACTTTAGACACGGAGCGAAGCAACAGCTCTAAGCCTTTGGCAGAAAGATAATGGGGCTGTGTCGGGATAACCACGCTGTCAGCCGCCGCAAGTGCATTGATTGTCAGCATACCCAAGCTCGGCATACAGTCAATGAGGACAGTATCGTAATTCTTTTTCACTTCATTGATGCAGGTTTTCAATACGCTTTCACGGCTTATGGCGTTTATCAGCCTTACTTCCAGTCCCGACAGTTCAATGTTGGACGGGAGCAGGTCAACGCCCTCGTCATGGTGCAGGATGCTTCTGGAAACATCGACGGGTTTATCATCAATGATGTCCTGCATGATGGTGGAGAGCGTGTCGGGCAAGTCGTCTGGTCGGCTGTAACCGAGCGACATGGTTAAATTTGCCTGTGCATCGGCATCAATGAGCAGGACTTTTTTGCCCTGCTGTGCCAGAGCCACGCCCAGATTGACCGCCGTGGTGGTCTTTCCAACGCCGCCTTTCTGGTTGGTTAAAGCGATTACTTTGCAATTTGACATAGGGTGCGTCCTCCTTTCGCATAGATTTAGCCACTTTGTCAAGGTGGCTATGTAAAGGATTCATGGCAATAAAAAAAGCCGACTGGCTGTTTTATTTGCTAAACTACACCAATCGGCTATGTAAAAATCTATTCCGTTTTATTCTCTGCCTTATCTGTTCTTTTGTGATAAGGCTTCTCTTATTCTCTCCGTATCCCATTTTTCTGGAAACAATACCGCCATAATATGAAACGCATCCATCAGTCCTGCAATATACGCATGAGTGCCGTATTCAAAATCCTGCTTTTCCCTGCAATCTATAAGATGTTGGCAAACTTCCCTCTGTTTCTCCGTCAAATCAAGCTGGTTAAAGGCATCCTCCGCATATCCCTCATCCTTACTGTCTTTTTGATAACTTACATCGGCTTGTAGCAGTTTCAATACGGATTCGTCTTTTAATTTCTCTGCTGCTATCTTCACCAGTTCTTTAAATTCCTTATCGTACATCACTTCCCCCTACAAGCTCTACTCTTAATTTTTTTATAGGTGCATGGATAACCTTAAAAATAAGTTCGTCAACGCAGTCTGTATATCTGCCTTGCTGTATGAGCTGATTTTTCAGTTCCACAAGGCTATGTAACAAAATGCTCCGTTCCCCACTATCCACATACAAATGATTTTTCTTTTCTCTCATAAAGTCCACCATCCTTTTTTGATTTCATTATATAGACGGATAGCAGAATGTTCAAAGCTGCAAATTGGATCAAAAAAATAAGCGTACCACTATCTCTAATGATACACCTATCCCGTTCAATTTCTAAGAGCCTGTTGTCCGCTTTTTATCAGCAAGGTGGACACTACATAGACACGTTAATTGCCCAAACCCTTTATTTTCCGTTTGTGTTCCCACACCCGATATCAACTACCACCGAAACGTCAAAGTAGTTTTTGAGGTGCTTATTTCGGATTTTTTCACCCTCCGAAGTGAACGTGAAATGCTTCGCAAAGTGCCTAAAATAAAGGATTTCTACGAGGTTTTCTTTTGTATCAACACAATAGTCTCTACATGTACAGTCTGTGGAAACATATCAACTGGATACATAATATTACCACGATATCCTAGTTTTGCTAGATATTTAATATCTCTAACCTGAGTACTTGGATCATAAGAAATATAAACGACCTTGCCTGGATTTAAGATTTTTATAGCATCCATGAATTCCTTAGTACTACCACTACGAGGTGGATCCATAATAACACAATCAACCTTCATTTTTTGCTTTGCTAATTTAACCATAAAAGCACTAGCATCATCATTAACAAATCTAATATTATTTATTTTATTCATCTTAGCATTATTGACTGCATCTTTAACAGCATCCTTGTTTACTTCTACTCCAATTACTTCTTTTACTTTACTTGAAGCAATCATTCCAATTGTACCAATTCCACAATATGCATCAATAACAACTTCATTACCTTTTAATTCTAATAAATCTATCGCTTTAGAATAAAGTATTTCACATTGTTTATGATTAATCTGATAAAATGATTTCGGTGAAATCTTAAATTTCAAACCACATAATTCATCAACAATAAACCCTTTACCATAAAGTACCTTTTCATCATTCCCTAAAACAATACTCGTTTTTCTTTTATTAACATTTAAAACAACTGTCTTAATACTAGGAAAACTCTTTATCAACTCATTACAAAAATTCTTAGATCCTTTAAACACATTATCATTACAAACCAAAACCACCATTGTTTGATCTGTAATAACTGCTCTACGAATTAAAACATGTCTTAACAAGCCACGATTACGATTTTCATCATAAATACTAACTCGGTATCTTTTTAATAAACTTTGAATTTTCTTTATAATTAAATCACTTACTTCTTCATGTAATAAACAACGATTATAAGGAATAATTCTGTGACTATCTTCTTCATAAAAACCAAATTCATATTTATGATTAAAAGCAACAATTATTTTATTACGATACCCATAAGGATATTCCATCCCAATCGTATTTTCCACTTTATACATATCTAATTTCTGATCATTTAATAACTTTTTACAATAATTCATTTTAATATTTAATTGTTTTTGATAATCAGTATTAATATATTTACAACTACCACACTTTTTTTCAATCAAACATTTCATCTTATCACTAATCCTATCATATATTCATAAAACTACTTATTTAGTATAACACAACCCTTATAAGAAAACTCAATTATTCATTAATCTTTACTAGCATCAAGCATCTTTTTTATATATAAAGCCAACATGTATGACATTTTTTCATCAAATGTTTCTAACTGACAATTTAATAATTCTTTTATCTTTATCATTCGATAATTTATTGTATTACGATGCATATAAAGATTTTTAGCCATAGCTACCTGACTACCATCATAAAGCAAATAATAGTAAAGTGTATGTTCTAATTCGCCATGATGCTTTTGATCATAATCAATAAGAGGTTGTAACAGTTTTTGATACATTTCAATTAAAATCCGTTTATCTTCAATTGAAAATAAAATTTGGTAAACACCCATTTCCTCAAATAAAACCATTGGATATTTAAACTGTTCAGCCATGGTTACTGCTGCTTTAGCACGCTTATAGCTTAAAATAACTTGGTGAAGATCATGCATTTGAGTTCCTATTCCTAAATGAATAAATCTTGATGGCATCCGTTTTTTTGTCCGTTTATACATTTTATCAATTATTGATTCTAATATTTCTGAATCTAAATTATTCACAACCAAAACAAAATATCCATCAAACCAAAAAAAGGCATATGAACTTTCTATTTTCTCAAAACACAATTCCAATTGAAAAGCCACTCGTCTTCGTTCAATTGCATCAAATTGATCAGAATCTTCAATTCCAATTAAAACAACCTGGAAAGAGCCATCAACATCAAAGGCTCCCATTAACTGTTGTCGTATTTCTTCAATCAATTGCGGCATTGAAAATGCTTTTTGAAACAACTTAGATATTTCATTATCTTCCTTTTGAGAGTATAAACAACGCATACTAAAATCTTTTATTAAATCAGCCATATGCACTTCCCATGGCGTAGTTAATAAAGGAAAATCTTGCTCATTGCAATAATCAATAATATCCTGTGGTATATCAAAAATATACTTTCCAGTATTAATCACTAATCCTACACTATGATATTTGATTAAACATTTAATAAATTCAAATAATGCATCATGGCTTTGAAAACCTAATCCAGTTGTAACTGCTAATTCTTTTCCCCACAATTGTTGGATGATTGTAGTATCTTCAATCATATGAACCCAACTCATTGCGTTTGAACAACCTCCATGTCCAGCTAATAACTTTAATTGATATTGTTTCTGATTTTGGATCAAAGCATCTTCAATAGTAAACCCCATCATTATCACCCCTTAATTATAATCTTACAACAATTGTGCAAAACGCACAATTGAATACACTTTTTTTATTATTTATGTCTCTATAATAATTTATAAAATATCTTATAATATAGATGTATTAAAAAACGAACATTTAGGAGGGACATTAAATGGATATTTATGGATATTTTGTAATAACTGATAATTTTGAAACTTGCCCTGCTTGGGTTCAAAGTGAAAATTATTTTAACTGTGAAAACTTTTCAAAACTTTTCAAATTTTTAAAAAGAAAATAATATAATAATGTTTCATTATATTTAAAAAACAGAGATTACAATTGATTGTATCTCTGTTTTTAGTTCAACTAAAGCTATAGTCACTCCGATTTATTACACACATAATATAACAGAGCAAAATCAATGTTAGCTGTTTTTTTATCTTACTGAACTGCAAAAGTTAACTCTGCTTTACAAACTACTTTTCCATTTACCTTTGCAACTGCTTCACCAATACCAATTGGTCCTTTTTGCTTTGTTAAAACACATTCCATCTCTAATACATCACCAGGTGTAACTTGACCCTTAAATTTACATTTATTAATTCCTCCAAAAAAAGCAATTTTACCTTTATTTTCTTCTTTTGAAAGAATCGCAATACATCCCACTTGTGCCAATGCCTCTACAATTAAAACACCAGGCATCACATGATGCTCAGGAAAATGTCCACAAAAATGCATTTCATTAACACTTACACACTTAATTCCTTTCGCCCACTGCCCAGGTTCAAAATCAGCAATTCGATCTACTAATGCAAAAGGATAACGATGAGGATTAATTGCCTGAATTTGATTACTATTTAATTCCATATTTTTATTCTCCATATTTCTTAAATACAATAGTAGCATTATGTCCGCCAAAACCTAGTGAATTTGACATTGCTACATTTACTTCCTGATTTCTACCAGTATTTGGTACTATATCTAAATCACAAAGCGGATCAGGTGTTTGATAATTAATTGTTGGTGGAATAAATCCCTCCTCAACTGCTTTTACACAAATAACTCCTTCAATTCCCCCAGCGGCACCTAGACAATGTCCAGTATTACCTTTAGTTGAAGAAACAGCAACTTTATTAGCAGCTTTACCTAAAGCTGTTTTAATCGCCATAGTTTCGCCCTTATCATTTAAAGGTGTACTTGTACCATGGGCATTAATATAAGTTACATCTTCTGGTTTTAAATTAGCATCATCAAGCGCATTGATCATTGCTTTTGCACCACCTGAACCATCTTCTAATGGTGCGGTAATATGATGAGCATCACAACTAACACCATAACCAGCCATCTCACAATAAATATGAGCACCACGAGCTTTTGCATGTTCTAATTCTTCAAGAACGATAATTCCAGCTCCTTCACCCATAACAAAACCACAACGATTTGCATCAAATGGAATTGATGCTCTTTTAGGATCATTATTATCACAAAGTGCTTTCATTGATGAAAATCCACCAATTCCAAGTGGTGTAATACTAGCTTCAGCACCACCAGCTACCATGATATCTTGATAACCATCACGAATATTTCTAAAAGCATCACCAATTGCATTAGTTCCACCAGCACATGCAGTTACTGGACAAGTACATAATCCTTTTGCACCTAATTCAATTGCAATATTTCCAGCCGCTAGATTAGTGATTGACATCGGAACAAAGAAAGGTGATACTCGATCATAGCCTTTTTCTAAACCTTTAGTATGGTCTTTTTCAATTGTTGCTAGCCCACCGATTCCACTAGAAACAACTACACCAAAACGATCAGCATTAATTTCTTCACTATTTAAACCAGAATCTTTAAATGCTTCTTTAGCAGCAATTACTCCAAATTGAGTAAAACGATCCATTTTACGAATAGCCTTTTTATCTAAATAATCAGCTGGATTAAAATTCTTTACTTCACCAGCAATTTTTACTTTTGTTAGTTCTTTATCATAGTTTGTGATTTCCGCAATTCCACAAACACTCTCTTTAATACTTCTCCAAGTTTCTTCAACATTATGACCAATCGCATTAATTGCTCCAAGTCCTGTTACTACAACTCTTCTTTTTTCCATTATTTCTCTCCTTACATTGCCATTCCACCATCAACGTGGATAGTTTGACCAGTTATGTATCTAGCATCATCACTTGCTAAAAATACTACTGTATTTGCAATATCACTTACTTGACCAAATGTCCCTAACGGGATTTGTTTAGCCATATTTTCTTTAATTTCATCAGGTAAAACATCTGTCATTGCAGTTTGAATAAACCCTGGTGCTATAGCATTAACCGTAATTCCACGACTACCAACTTCACGTGCTAATGACATTGTCATCCCAATAATTCCAGCCTTGCTAGCAGAATAATTAACTTGTCCTGCATTACCCATAACCCCAACTACTGAAGACATTGAAATAATTCGACCATAACGCTGTTTCATCATAAACTTAGCAGCATGTTTCATACAATTCCAAGTTCCTTTTAAATTTACATCTATAACAGCATCAAAATCACTTTCTTTCATTCTCATTAACAAATTATCTTTAGTAATTCCTGCATTATTAACTAAAACATCAATTCGTCCAAATTCTTTAATTATAGTTTTAAACATTGTTTCAGTCTCTTCAAATGAAGCTACATTTGCTTGTACTAACATAACTGTTGCTCCTAATGCTTCTAGTTCTTCTTTTGTTGCTTTAGCAATAGTTTCATTTTCACCAAAATCAACATAATTTACAACTATTTTAGCTCCTTCACGAGCACATGTTATACAAATTTCTTTTCCAATTCCTTGAGCTCCACCAGTTACTAAAACTACTTTATCTTTTAATTTCATCCTATTCTCCTTTCAATCCAGCTAATGTTTTTTCCAATGATGCTTGGTCTTCGACTTGATAAGTCTTTATTGTCTTATCAATTTTACGAATAAATCCAGATAATACTTTACCAGGACCGATTTCAATAATTGTATCAACACCATTAGCAATCATATAACGAACACTATCCTCAAAATAAACAGAAGACATAACTTGTTTTTCTAACATCTTATCAACACTTTCATCAGCCTCTAATTCTTTAGCTGAACTATTAAAAACAACTGGTATTTTCATCTCTTTAAATTCTACACTAGCAAACTTTTCTTTTAATTCTAAGCTTGCTGGCACTAACAATCTAGTATGGAATGGTCCACTTGTATTTAATGGAATAGCTCGTCTTGCTCCCTTTTCTAAAGCTAATTCACTAGCTTTAATTACTGCATTAGCTTCACCGCCAATTACTAATTGCCCAGGGCAATTGTAATTAGCAATGGATACTACTCCTAGATTACTCGCTTCATCAACTGCTTCATTTAATAATTCCCGATCCAAACCAATAATCGCAATCATTTTACTTTCAATTCCAATAGCTGCTCTTTCCATTGCCTGACCACGAAAACGAACTAAATTAATTGCCATTTGATCATCCAAAACACCAGATGCATTTAAAGCAGAATATTCACCAAGACTTAATCCAGCAACATAATCAGGAACAACTCCATTTTCTTTTAGTAACTTAGTTGCAACAACAGCAACAGCAACCATACAAGGCTGGGTATTACTAGTCTTAGAAAGTTCTTCAAGAGGACCTTCAAAACATAATTTTTTAATATCTATATCCAAATCAATATTGTCAAAAACATCTCTAGCCACTTGATAATTATCATAGAATGATTTCCCCATACCTACTACCTGGCTACCTTGACCAGCATATACAAATCCAATCTTCCCCATTATTTTAATCCTCTCTTTAATTCTTCCATCAACTCTTTGACAGAAACGATTTTATTATTACGATACCCATTACTACCACTAAAAACTAAACCTTCATCAAGATTACCTTTTGCTGCATTAATCAATGCCCCGCTAATACAATATGGTGTAGTCTTAACATTACATGGAATTAAACAGTTATAACATCTTTTAACTGTTATTTTTTCATCATTTCTTAGTTTTTCTGTAAGCTTTGTCATGATTGCCCTTCCTGGCATCCCAACTGGTGATTTAACAATTTCAATATCTTCTTTTTTGGCATTGATAAAAGCTTGTTTATATTTTATATCTGCATCACATTCATCAGTACAAATAAAGCGTGTTGCCATTTGAACACCATCTACACCTAAATCTAAATAATCCTGAATATCTTTACTATCATATATGCCACCAGCAACAAAAATCGGTATTTCTCTTTGATATTTGTCAATAAATGGTTGAATCGTTTCTTTTACTTCTTTAAAAATATCTGTTAATTTTGCTGTTGTTTTATTTAACACATCTTCTTTATGGAATCCTAAATGTCCACCTGCCTCACTACCCTCAATAACAACAAAATCAGGAACAACTTTAAATTTACGATCCCATGTCTTACAAATCAACTTAACAGCCTTACCACTAGAAACAATTGGTGCAATCTTTACTTTTGTTCCCTTAACAAAACTCGGTAGATTTAAAGGTAATCCAGCTCCAGAAATAATTGCATCAATTTTATTTTTAACTGCAACTTCAACTAAAGCTGCATAATCAGTAATTGCTACCATAGCATTAATTGCTACCATTCCCTTGCCTTTTGCAATTTCTTTAGCCTTTTTTATTTCATTAGCTAACTCTCGTCTATTGACTTCAAGTGGATTATTTTCAAAATCATCAGCTCGATATCCAGGATGAGCAATTGAGATAACACCCATTCCCCCATTTAATGCAACATGACCAGCTAAATTTCCAAGTGAAATCCCAACTCCCATACCGCCTTGAATAATTGGTACATCAAGAGCCATTTCACCAATATTAACTTTTTTCATTTTTAAAACTCACTTTCCAATTTTTTAAATTCAGTTGCACAATCATCAAATAATTCTTTAATAATTATTTTTATTGGTTTTATTTCATTAATCATTCCAGCTACTTGACCAGCCATTAATGAACCAGTATCAACATCGCCTTCAAAAACAGCTCTTCTAAGTGATCCTAAAGTATATTTTTCTAACTCCAACATATCCACGCCTTCTTTTTCACGTTTGACATATTCTTTAGCCATTTTATTTTTAATTATTCTTACTGGTGTTCCCGCAATTCGACCAGTAACTACAGTACTCGTATCTTTAGCTTTAATTACTGCCTGTTTATAATTATCATGAATTGGACATTCTTCACTTGCAAGTAAACATGTTCCTACCTGAACTCCACAAGCACCCAAAGCATAAGCTGCTAAAATCTGTTTACCACTAGCAATGCCACCTGCTGCAACAACTGGTACATTAACAGCTTCAACTACTTGAGGAACAAGTGCCATTGTAGTAAGTTCCCCAATATGTCCACCTGCCTCAGTTCCTTCAACAATGATTGCATCAACATTATATTTTTCTAAACGCTTTGCCAGAGCTACACTTGGTACAACTGGTAATACTTTAATTCCAGCTTTTTTCCAAGCTTCAACATATTTTCCAGGATTCCCAGCACCAGTTGTTACAACTGGAACTTTTTCATCAATTACTAATTGTGCCATTTCATCAGCACAAGGATTAATTAACATAATATTGACCCCAAAAGGTTTATCAGTTAAACTACGACAAATTTCAATATTCTTTTTTAATGTTGCACTGTCCATACCACCTGCACCAATTAAACCAAGTGCCCCAGCATTAGATACACTAGCAGCAAACTCGCCAGTAGCAATATTTGCCATTCCCCCTTGAATCAAAGGATATTTAATATTTAATAATTCATTTAATTTCATCTTCTAACTCCATTCCATTAATACTGCACCCCAAGTAAGTCCACCACCAAAGCCAACACAAATTATTTTATTTCCTGATTTTAGTAGTCCTTTTTCATCCATCTCACCTAAAGCAAGAGGAATGCTGGCAGCTGATGTATTTCCATATTCTTGTAAATTCATATAAAACTTTTCTTCAGATGACTTCATCTTCTTATAAACATTTTTAATAATTCGATAATTTGCCTGATGACAAACAACATAATCAATATCATCAAGTGTTAAATTAGCCTTTTGTAAAACCGCATTAATACTTTCAGGAATTACTTTAATTGCAAACTTAAACACTTCCTGTCCAGCCATACTAAGATAATGATTTTCATTCATTTTGCCAATAGCAGGAGCTTTTAAAGCTTCTAAATTTCCAGCTGAATTATTATAACTTGCAAATACTCCTGTCCCTTTACCAACCACTACAGCTCCTGCTCCATCACCAAACAGTACACAAGTATTGCGATCAGTAAAATCAATTATTTTAGAAATTTCTTCACTACCTATAACTAAGGCATATTTATCAGCAAAATTTTGCAACAATGCTTGAGCTACTGTTAATGAATATACAAAACCACTACAAGCTGCGCTTAAATCAAAACACATTATCTCTTGATCATTTAACCCCAGTTTTTCTTGAATTAAACATGCTGTACTTGGTGTAAAATAATCAGGTGTCATCGTAGCACAAATAATTAATCCAATTTTATTTTTATCTATTTTTTCAATTGCTTTTAATGCTGCCTGATACCCAAGATCAACACAACTTTCCTTTTTAGCAATATGTCTTTTATTTATCCCAGTTCTAGAAACTATCCACTCATCTGTTGTTTCGACCATTTTTTCAAAATCGAAGTTATTAAGAACATTTTGTGGTGCATAATAACCAGTTGATATTACTTTTAATCCATTCATATAATCTCCTAATATTTTTCTTTGATATCTTCAAAGAAATAAACCAGCTGTTGTAAAGATTTTATCAATAATTCATCATCAAGAACATGACTATCTTCACATATTCGACTAACCATTTCTTCATGAAATTCGTGATGAACTTTACAAACACGATTCCCTTTTGTTGTCAACTCAACTCTAATAACTCGACGATCAATATCATCTTTACGTCGCTTAACATATCCCTTAGCTTCTAATTTTTTTATTGCTATAGTAATCGTACCATTAGATAAAGTTGCCTTTGAAGCAATTGTTGACATTGTGGGATTTGAAAGTGAGCTAATTGCATCAATAATATGCAGCTCAGACAAACTTAAATCTTCGACCCCATGACCAACCATATATTGAGCTTCAATATCCAATATTTGGTTAAATAATCTTACAAACAGATGATTAATTAATTCTCTATTTAAGATATCACGATTAGTCATTATTAATTCGACCCATTTCTCTAAATTTATTATAGCGTTTATTTATTAATGATGTTTTTGATAACTTCATTAACTCTTCTAAATTATCTCGAAGATATATTCTCAAACGTTTATATACATACTCACGATTCTTTGTAATACCTCCACGAGGTTCTTTAATAATCTTATCAATAATTTTCATTTCATATAAATCTTCGGCTGTCAATTTCATTAACTCGGCAGCTTCCTGAACACGTGAACCATCTTTATCTTTCCATAAAATTGAAGAGAATCCTTCTGGTGATAAAACTGAATAAACACTATTTTCTAACATTACCATGCGATCACCAATACTTAAAGCTAGTGCTCCACCACTTCCCCCTTCACCAATTACAATTACAATAATTGGTACAGTTAATTGTGACATCTCCATTAAATTACGAGCAATAGCTTCACCAATACCATGTTTTTCTGCCTTTAAACCAGGATACGCTCCTGGTGTATCAACAAAGGTAATGATTGGGCGATTAAACTTTTCTGCCTGTTTCATTAAACGCATTGCTTTACGATATCCTTCTGGTGAAGACATTCCAAAATTACAATGAAGATTTTCTTCTAAAGTTCGACCCTTTAAATGTCCAATTACTGTACAAGGAATATTGTTGAACATTGCTAGACCCCCAACAATCGAACCATCATCCTTATACAAACGATCACCATGCAACTCAATAAAATCATCAAATAGATTATCAATATATTCGTAAACATTTGGACGATCTGCCTTTCTTGCAAGATAAACACGATCATAAGCACTAATATCTTTATAAGCCTCGGCTTCTATTTTTATTTTAGTATTTTCTAAGTCTTGAATTTGTAAAGTATGATCTATTTCTTGATCATCTTTTAGTTTTAACAATTCTAACTCAATTTCTTTTATTTTAATTTCTTTTTCCTGCAGCGACATTATTGTGCCCCCCTGCTATGCATTTTTAATAACTTTATAATTGTTTCCCGCATTTTAGAGCGTTCTACAATCATATCAATAAAACCTTGAGCTTGCATAAACTCAGTTCTCTGGAAACCTTCAGGTAATTTTTGTTTAATCGTTGATTCAATTACTCTTGGTCCTGCAAAACCTATTAAGGCTTTTGGCTCCCCAATAATAATATCGCCAAGCATCGCAAATGAAGCAGTTACACCACCTGTTGTAGGATGCGTAATATATGATATATACAGCAATCCTGCTTCATGATGTTTTGCTAATGCTGCACTAGTTTTAGCCATTTGCATCAATGAAATAATTCCCTCTTGCATTCTGGCTCCCCCTGAAGTAGTAAAAATAATAATTGGACATTTACGTTTTGTTGCATGTTCAATAGCTTTAGTAATCTTTTCACCTACTGCCCCTGACATACTCCCCATTAAAAAACGTGAATCCATCACACAAACAACTACTTTTTTTCCATCAATTTTTCCAGTTGCACAAACAACCGCTTCGCCAAGACTAGTTGTTTCTTCTAATTTTTCTAATTTATTTTTATAACCTGGAAACATTAATGGATCATTAGATTTAATATTCTTATATAACTCTTTATACTTTTGACCATCGTATAAAAGATTTAATCTTGTATAAGCTCTCATTTTTAAATGAGCACCACAGCTAGGACAAACATAATAATTTTCTTTTAAGACTTCACTCAAAATAGACTCTCCACAAGTATCACACTTGGTATAAATACCATCAGGTACATCAATTCTTTTTTTATCCTGCATTTTATTACGAATTGATTTAAATAAATTTAACTTCTCTTTTCGCGCTTTAAATAACTCTTCCATTTATTATCCCACCAACTTATCTAAGTGATTTTCAATAAAACCAGTGTCAAAATTCCCTTTTACATATTCACTTGTATGCAAAATCAAATATTGTAATTCCTGGTTTGTATCAATTCCATCAATGACTAGCTCTGCCAAAACTCTACGCATTCTTCTAATTGCTTCTAAACGATTAGAACCATGTACTATTACTTTAGCAATCATTGAATCATAGTGCGATGATACTTTATATCCCTGGTATAAAGTTGTATCTATTCTTACACCAAGCCCTCCAGGTAAATGAACACTATTAACTATCCCTGGACATGGTCTAAATCCTTCCCGTGGATTTTCAGCATTAATACGACATTCTATGGCATGTCCATTTAAATGAATATCACTTTGTTTATAAGTTAACTTTTGATTAGCCGCAATTCTAATTTGTTCTCTAATCAAATCTACTCCTGTTACCATCTCTGTAATTGGATGTTCTACCTGAATTCGTGTATTCATTTCAATAAAATAATAATTTCCATCTTGATCAAGAACATATTCAATAGTTCCAGCATTACGATAACCAGCTCCCTTAGCTGCTTTAATAGCATCCTCACCCATTTTTTGGCGAAGTAATGGCGTCAATGCTTTACTTGGTGCTTCTTCAATCATCTTTTGATTGCGACGTTGAATTGAACAATCACGTTCTCCCAAATGAATTACATTGCCATAATTATCTGCTAAAATCTGAAATTCAATATGTTTAGGATTTAAAATTAATTTTTCTAAATACATATCATCATCACCAAAACAAGCTTTCGCCTCCGCCTTAGCAGTTAAATATGCATCATCAAATTCTTCTTCACTAAAAGCTTTACGCATTCCACGTCCGCCACCTCCAGCCGAAGCTTTAATTAAGACTGGATAACCGATTCGATTAGCTGCTGCTCTTGCTTTTTCTAAAGTATTAACACTGCCATCACTTCCTGGTACAACTGGTACTCCAGCCTCAATCATCTTTTGACGTGCCATACTTTTATTACCCATCATATCAATAACATCACCACTTGGACCAATAAAAGTAATGCCACATTCTTCAACTAAACGAGCAAATGTTGAATTTTCAGATAAAAAACCAAATCCAGGATGAATTGCATCACATCCAAGTGCTGTTGCAACACTTAAAATATTTTTCATATTTAAATAACTATCTGCCGCCTTAGCTGGACCAATACAAACTGCATGATCAGCTAATTGTACATGTAATGAAGTACTATCAACATCTGAATAAACTGCCACTGCCTCAATCCCAAGTTCCTGACAAGTTCTAATAATCCTTACCGCAATTTCGCCACGGTTAGCAATTAAAATTCGTTTAAACATAACAAATTACCCTTCAATGATCATTAATACTTGATCATATTCAACTAAATCTTCACTATTAGCCATAATTGATGTAACAGTTCCATCAATTGGTGCTTTTATCTCATTCATTACCTTCATTGCTTCAACAATACACAATACCTGTCCTGCTTTTACTTTACTTCCTACCTCTACATAAGGTTTAGCAGTTGGTGAACTAGCTGCATAATAAACACCTACGATTGGTGATTTAACAGGTGTCCCATTTATCTCAGACTCTTGCTTAACTGGTTCATTTACAATCTCTGTATTTGTTACTTGAGTTGTAATAGGAGTACTTACTACATTTACAGGCGCTATTGGTGTTTTTTCTAATTCTAATTTTATATCATCTATCTCTACTTTCATTTTAAAAACTTCTGAGTTTTCAAATTCATTAATAAGTTGTTTTACTAAATCTATTTTCATGTCATTCTCCTTTGTTTTGAATATCAAAGTAAATTTTGTTAAAAAAATAAATGTTCATACTTTGAACATCAAAATATTTTTTTTGTAAAATTATTACCCAGCTATCCTGGGTAATAATTTTAAGCATTTGCTTTAATGTAATCTACGATATCTTGAACTGTTTTGATTTCAGTAGCTTTGTCATCTGGTATTTCAATATCAAATTCTTCTTCAACTGCCATAATTAGCTCTACTGCATCTAATGAATCAGCGTCTAAATCTTCTTTCAAATTAGCTTCTAAAGTTACTGCATCTTCATCACAACTTAAAGAATCAACAATTATTTCTTTTACTTTTTCAAATTCCACGTTTTCTTCCTCCTCGTGTATATTACGCGTACATTATAACAAAAACTAAATATTTGTAAATAGTTTGATGTTCAAAATTTTTATCGAATTCTAGCAAATAATTAAAAGCACTAGTAAAATCAAGGAATTTTTTTATGTTTTAATCAACTTTTTTATGTTATATTCTTTTTTAGGAGGACTTATTAATGAAAATACCAGAAATTAAGACCAAAACAATTATCCAAAATAAAGCTGATAAAAAACATTTATGGTTCGGATTCGACTACAATATGAACCTCTACCAAGGCTGCCATCATGGTTGTATATATTGTGATAGTCGAAGTGAATGTTATCATATTGAAAACTTTGATCAAGTCAAAGTAAAAAAAGATGTTATATCAATGCTTTCAAAAGAACTTTGTGCTAAAAGAAGAAAAGGCATCATTGCAATTGGTGCAATGTCAGATCCCTATAATCATTATGAACAACAATTAAAAATAACCCATCAAGCTCTAAAAATAATTAACCAAACTAATTTTGGAGTAATGCTAACAACTAAAAGTCATACAATTATCAATGATCTCGAACTCCTAAAACAAATAAATGCCAAACAATCTATACTAATTTGTATGACAATTACTTGTGGCAATGATCTACTTTCAAAAAAAGTTGAACCAAACGTTTCTCCTTCATCAAAACGTTTTAAAACCATCAAATTATTACGTCAACAAGGTATCTATACAGGGGTTTTAATGACACCAATTTTACCTTTTATAAATGATACTCCTGAAAATATCAAAGAAATCATCTACCAAGCCCATTTAGCCAATGCAAACTTTATTTATCCTATGTTTGGTGTAACTTTACGAGATCGTCAGCGTGAGTATTTTTACACTCAGCTTGATAAACTATTCCCCAGTCTTAAAGAACACTACGTAAAACAGTTTGGTAATAATTATTTATGCAATAGTCCTCGTCTTTATGAATTAAAAAGAGTATTTATTGAAGAATGTCAAAAATATAATTTGACTTATAAAATGGAAGATATTATAGCTGGTTATAAACATCCCTCTTTACTACCTGAACAATTAAGTTTATTTTGATAAAATATCAATCCCAAACATCATGATTTATAATATATACAATACTTTATTTTTTCACTCTTCAAGAGAAAACAAGAAAGAATTAAATTAAAAATTACTCTTTTCTTTCAAATATTTATTAGCATGATTCATTATATTAATCATTTTTTTGTGAGTATCACCATTTTTATAATTTAACCGTTTTACTAACTTTGTAATATAATCTTGTTGATAAACATAATTACAGCTGTATTGATAATTTAAATCAAAAATTAAAGCCAGAAATGATACCCATCGATCTAAATCTGTTCTACGAGTAGTACTAAGAATCGACTTATTATTCATAAATGTTTGATATATTTGTTCACTAATAATATCATTTTCTAAAACACACTGATTTGAATCTAAAAATGCCTCAAATGTTTCAAGTAATCCTGTCTTAAAAATATCAATTTTATCAGCATCTCTAATTATTTTACAATGAAGTAACTCATATTCATTTAAATCTTTAGCAACTTCGTATTTATTATGATTAAAAATTGCTTTGTAGATTAATTGATAATCTTTTTGTTTTATATTAAATTTATCAATTAAGCCATCATCAAATAAAATTTGTACTCCTAATAATGCATGATCAACTGTTTTACTATCAATAAAACAATTATAACGCTTTAATTGTTCAAATCTCCCAATATCATGTAATAACCCAATTAATGTTGCTATTTCAATATCATCTTGAGTTAAATTTAGTGATATTGCAACATTTTTAGCAGCTTCCATAACTCGATAAGTATGTTCTATCTTCAAAACAATTTTTTGATTATTTTTATCAAAATCATTAACATATTCATCAAATACTCTTTTAGCATTTATTAAGTCAATCATCTAACCACCTCCAGCTTTCATTATATGCTCTTTATCAACAATTCTCTACTATTATTCTAAATAGCAATTTCCATTTCAATATAGTTATGCTATATTAATAAACAAGGATGTGATTAAATGAAATTAAGATTGACTACAACTAATGATTTAAATGCTGTTATGACAATTATCAATCAAGCTAAAAAATATTTTAAAGAACAAGGAATCAACCAATGGCAAGATGGCTATCCTAATGAAAATTCTATTATTAATGATATTGATCATCAAGAAGCATACGTACTTGAAATTAATGGTGAAATAGTCGCAACTGCTATGATTTCTAAAGCACTTGAACCAAACTACAATTATATTGATGGAAAATGGCTTCAAAATGCCAACTATATTACTGTCCATCGTATAGCAATCAGAAATGATCAAAAAGGTAATGGATTAGCAAAAATAATTATGGATGAAGCAACCAAACTATATCCCAAACTGCCTAGTATTAGAATAGATACCCATGATGATAACTTATCAATGCAGCGTTTTTTAACTAAATATGGATTTACACATTGTGGTACTATCTATTTAGAAAATAAAGAAACTCGTCGTGCATATGAAAAAATCCTTTAACCTGCCAATGCAGGTTTTATTGTTCAATAAAATCAATTAATACTTGATTAAATCTTTTTAACTCATCATAAAATATCCCATGTCCACTGTATTCAAATTTACAAAGACATGAATTTTCAATGCATTCATGCATAATTAAAGCAAATGAAAATGGACAAATTTTATCTAATACACCATGCATTATTAAAGTTCTAACCTTGATATTAAATAAATCTTGATAAACATCCTCATCACGTAAAGAGACAGCCGTTCGAATTGTTCCAATTCCTGACCCTGTTAAACAAATCGAAGAAAACCAATTCATAAATTCATTTCCATGATTTAAAGCAAAAACATCCTGACCAAAATCATAAACTAATTTTGGACGATTTATATAACACTGCTCAATTAGATGATTTACTTCATCAATAGTTTTGCCATCTGGATTATGAACTGTACGTGTAAATGATGGTGCTGCTGCTCCTATTAAAACTAGTTTATTAACTCTTTCATTATTATATTTACTCATGTACCGAACACAAATAGCACCACCCATTGAAAATCCTACCAAAGTTACATTATAAACATTTAAAATATTTAAAATACAGTGAAGATCAGTAGCTAATTGATCATAATCATAACCACTTCCAGTAACCTGAGATTTTCCCAACCCTCGAATATCATAACTAATAATTCGATACCGCCTATCATTTAAAACATTTTTTTGGTATTCATACATATCCTGGCAAATAGGCCACCCATGTACTAAAACTACTGTTTTTTGGCAATGTGGATTTATATCTTCTACTGCCAAATTTGTATTATCTGATGACTTTAGATAAAACATATAATTCCCCCTCACCATATTCTATGCAGTATAATAATAATTTATAATAAAAGATTAAATCTATATTTTTAATATAATAATCACCATTATTTTAGTAATTAAATGTATTATTTATATTATTAATATCTTTAATCATTAAAAGATGTAACATATATTATTTTTTTATTCATATTTACTTCTGATTTGCATATTTTCAAATGAGGTGAAATTATGGAATATAAAGTTAATAAACCCTACCCTAAAGTAGAGGTCGAAGCACCAAACGAAACATATGGATTAATGATTCTTGATAATGTTGGTGGTATGAATTCTGAAACATCTGCCATTTGTCAATATATTTATAATCATGCTATTGCAGGAGAAGATTTTAACGATCTAAAACAAACATTTTTAAATATTTCAATGGTTGAGATGCATCATTTAGATATCTTTATGGAATTATCATTAAAACTAGGAATGAATCCTCGTTGGTGGACTTGTTTAGATGACCAATGCTGTTATTGGTCTCCATCATATTTAAACTATCCTAATCAAGTTTCTGAAGTTCTTCAAAACGTAATAGACAATGAGTACCAGGCAATTAATAAGTATATGTATCAAGCTAGTATAATTAAAGATCCACATATTGTAGATATTTTAAAAAGAATTATTGAAGATGAAGAATTGCATATAAAAATCTTAAAACAATGGGAGGCTAAATTAGTTAGATAAACTAACTAATTAGTCTCCCTTCTTTTAATAGTTGCAATAATTCCAAATTCTGAGCAGCACTACCTACATAATTAGTTACCCCATTTAAGTTTGCTAAACGCCGTCGATTTTCAAAACTAATATCTTCACCAATTTGTTTTAATGCATTAACAAAACTATCTCCTACATAATTTGGATTTGACAAATAATTAACTCTTCCCTCAATTACCTGATCATTAACCCATCCTTGATCTTCCCCAATAAGATATGGATTACGAGCATTTCTAACAATTCTAGTTATTCTTCCTACATTTCGATATGGACGTAGTGGATTAGTAGATTCACTAGTTAAAAAGACATAATTAAATCTAACCGTATCACCTATATTATATCGTTCTAATGGGGTAATTTTATCAAAATTATTTTTTCCAGCAGCTTTTATTATTGCAGGAAAATCCTCATAACAATAGTTCTCATCAACAATTGACGGTACACCTTCTACTCTACCCGTTGAAGAAAATTGCCACATATCATATGGTTTATCAAAATTTAGTTCTGAAGCATAATTAGCAACCCAACGTGTATATTGATCAAATATATCACTAGTAAGTTTTGTTCTCCACCAGTACAATGAAGCATATATTCCTACAAAATAGCCGTTTGCTTCTAGTTCATCAGCAAAAGTTTTTGCAATATTAGCAATAACCTCATTTGATTGTTTTCCAGTAGTATTTTCATCTTCCAAATCATAATATATAGGATACGCCATTTTATAATTTTCAACTAATCGCATTACATGACGAGCTTCACCCTTTGCATCACTACTATTTTTTGCATATGAATATAAATATACTCCAAAAGGAATTCCTAATCTTGTACATTCATCAGCATTTCGTTTAAATAAATTATCATCCTGACCTGGAATATCCTGCCCATAACCACACCTAATAATAGCAAAATCTATATGATCTTTTGCTACCTCCCAATTAATTAATCCCTGATATTGTGAAACATCAATTCCATATGTCAATACATCTGTTCTTTGTGCCATTATTTTTCCTCCCAATTTTAATATATGAAGGTTAAAAAAAAATGTGTGACTTAAACAACATTTTCATCATTTTAATGATAAAATAGTAATATTGTGCTATAATCACAGTGGTATGGTCTTATTAAACGTACTATTAAAATCGAATATAAAAATTAATATTATATATTATAAATCGGAGGTAAATTAAATGAAAAAATTATTCATTTATGCCTTAGGCGTCTGTACAGTATTAACATTAACTATCTTTCCAGCACCTATAAAGGCTACAGATTTCGAGGGTCAAGAAGATAAATATATGAAGATATGTTCTTCATCCAGTTTATCTAATAGTAATTTAAACACTTGTAAAGAGTTTAATTCTTATTTAAAAAGAAAAAATAAAGCTCTAAAAAATCAAGTTAATGAAAGTAAAGCTCAAGCTTCTAACACTAAAGCTAATCTTGACAGTATCACTAATGAAATCACTTCTTTAAATGATGAAATTGCTCAAAAAGAAGCTGAAATCAATTACTTACAAACCTCTATCGCTAATTTAGAAACAAGTATTTCGAAAAAAGAAGAAGAACTTAAAGAACGAATGTACTCAATGCAATCTTACATGAATAACAACTCTTACATAGATTTTATTTTTGGTGCATCAGACTTTTCTGATATGTTCTCTCGAATTGAAAGTATCAATGAATTAACTTCTTATGATAAAGAATTAGTTTCCCAATTATCAGATGAAAAAAAGCAAGTAGAATCTCAAAAAGCTACTATAGTTTCTGCAAAAGCAAACATTGAGACTCAAAGAGCCTCTAAAAAATCATTACAAGAACAATTCCAGGCTTTGTATCTAAAACAAAATGCTGAAGCAATTGCCCAAGAAAAAGCTGCGCTACAAGCTAAAAACAGTAGTGAAAAAATTGATGATAACTTAGCTGCCTTTGCAGCTGCTGTAAAAGAATCTGAGCTTCCAAGTGGTAGTGTTGTTTCTGGTAATTCTGAAATTGGAAATGCTATTGCTAATAAAGCATTAAGTAAACGGGGCAGCGTTTATGTATATGGTGCTTGTCATAGTATGTCAGAAATCGCTAATCCAAATCAATCTACTTTTGACTGTTCTGGTTTAGTTAGCTGGGCTTTCTATCAAGCAGGTGTAAATATTGGTAGCAACAGTACTAAAACGCTAGCAAAAAAAGGTATTTCTGTATCACGCAGTAGTATGCAGGCAGGCGATATTATTCTATTTAGTAAAAACGGAAGTGCCAGTGGTATACATCATGTTGGTATCTATATTGGTGGTGGTAATATGGTACATGCTCCACAAACTGGTGATGTAGTTAAGATAGCATCATTGAGTAGTGGTTATTATCAAGCAAACTGGTATGATGTTCGAAGACTATACTAAGATAAGCAATTGCTTATCTTTTTATTTTGACAAGTTTTCTCTTTTATATCAAAAAACTTATAAAGACTATTTACTTATGTCGATTTTTATAGGATAATGACTGTGTATCGAGGTGATTAAATGAAAATAAAAAAATCTATATCAACAATATTAGTACTATCTATATTTACAACTACTTATTCTAATGCATTGCCAATAAAGGCTGTTGATTTTGAAGGCAATGAAAATAAATATATGAATTTATGCTCTTCTTCAAATATTTCTAATAGTAATAAGTCTACATGTGAACAATTTAATAAATATCTTAAAAAGAAAAATAATGATTTAACTGTGCAATTAGCAAAGCAAAAAGAAGCTGCAAATGATACTAAAGCAACACTTGAAAGTGTTCAAAAACAATTAGAATCTTTAAACAAACAAATTAGTGATCGTGAAGCAGAGATTAGTTATTTAACTACTACAATAGCTAACCTTCAAGCTAATATAGAAAAAAATACCCAAATATTAAAAGACCGTATGTATTCTATGCAGTCTTATACTAATGAAAATACAATCATTAATTTTATCTTTGGTGCATCAAACTTTTCTGATATGTTCGCACGTATTGAAGGGTTTAATGAACTAACTAAAAATGATAAAGAATTGATTGAAGAATTAAATAGTCAAAGAAAACAAGTACAAGAGCAACAAAAAACACTTGAAGATGCAAAAGCAATACTATTAAATCAACAAAATGAACAAAAAGCATTGCAAAGTAAATACACTGCTCTATTAGAAGAACAAAATAAAAATATTGCTTCTACTCAAAATGCTATTTATGACTATGGTGAAATGACAGATACTTTAAGTGCTGCAATTGAAGAATTTAATAAAAATGCATATGAAACTCCAACACCACCACCTCCTCCTCCTAAACCTAGTAAACCTGATAATGGAAGTAATTCCAATAACAATGGAAACAATGGTGGAAATAACAACAACAACAATGATGAAAACAGTAACAATAATAATGGAGATATTCCAAATAACGGAGATTTAGGTGAAAGAATTTATGCTGCTGCTTATACTAAGCTAGGAGCTCGCTATTGGTGGGGAGCACAAGGTCCTACATACTTTGATTGTTCTGGATTTGTATATTGGAGCCTAAAACAAGCTGGAGTGAGCGGAGGACGAAACACTGCTGCTGGATATTCTAAAATGTGGTCAAGTGTAAGTTTCTCTAATTCAAAAACTGGCGATCTTGTATGTTTTGGTAATCCTGCTTATCATATAGGAATCGTAATTGTCAATTCAAATGGTTCTAGATCAATGATTCATGCTGGTGGTGGAGATAGTTCTACTCATGGCGATGATCCAAATGCATGTGTAAAAATATCATCTTTAGAACCTGGTTCTTATTACTACTCTAGAATATCTACAATAAGAAGAGTTAGCTAACACTGATTAAAATAATCAGTGTTTTTTTATTTATATATTCAAATGTAACAAACATAGTGCTATAATCATTCAAAGAATGGGGGTTATTATGAAATATATACATCAATTTTTAATTATTCTAACAATTTCCTTTATTGGAGAATTACTTGGTCTAATAATACCATTACCAATTCCTGCTAGTGTTTATGGATTAGGAATTATGTTAATTTGTTTATTTAGTGGTATTATAAAGCTACATCAAATTGAAGAAGTAGCGGACTGGCTGATTTTAATCATGCCAGTACTATTTGTTCCCTCTGCTGTTAGTTTAATCAATGTAAGCGAAGCTTTAATGAAAGATATTTTTGTCATTAGTATCATCACTTTAATTAGTACTATTGTTGTTATGATAGCTACAGGAAAAGTTGCTCAATCAATAATTGAAAGGAAGGAGCAAAATAAAAATGGATAAGATACTTGTAGAAACAATATATTTTGGACTTGTTATTAGTTTTTTATCATATTGGATAGCTGTGCAAATAAGAAAGAAATTACCTTTTCCTATTTTTAATCCACTTTTAATTAGTGCAATCATTTGTATTGTAATTTTAGTTGTATTTGATATTAACTTTGATACATATAATAAAGGTGCTCAATTTATTACCATGTTATTAACACCAGCAACTGTATGTCTAGCTGTACCTTTATACAAACAAGTAAGAATACTGCTTCAACATCTTACCGCAATTATTATCAGTCTATTAAGCGGCTGTATAGCTGGTCTAACTTCAATATTTATTATGTCTTTATTAATGAAAGTTGATCCTGTTATTTATCATTCATTATTACCTAAATCTATTACAACTGCAATAGCAATTGGAGTTTCTGATAAAATTGGTGGTAACTCTACTATCACTGTAGGGGTAGTGATTGTTACAGGTATCTTAGGAGCAATTATTGCTAAAAGTATTTGCAAAGCATTCAAAATCAGTCATCCTGTAGCAATTGGTTTAGCATTGGGAAATAGTGCCCATGCTATTGGGACAGCTAAAGCTCTTGAATTTGGGGAAATCGAAGGGGCTATGAGTAGCTTATCAATTGTTATCGCTGGTCTATTAACTGTTATTTTCGCTCCTTTAGTAGCGACATTACTTTAACTATAAAAATTTTATAAATCTATATATATTTTTTATAATATAATTATATGCTTAATAGTAATCTTAAATAACATTAATATACTTAATCTTTAATCAAAAAAGTATGAAGTTAATTTCATACTTTTTATTTTATCTCATATTTTATTTACTTGTCTTTTTATTTTTTTACAATAGCACCACTACTATCAGCTTAGTTGCATATTTACTATTAAAATGTAAGTTTTATTTATTTCTAATTATCTTTTTTCTTAAAGAATAGTTAAATCAACTATCTTAAATAAAAAAGAGACTATAATATTAACTCTTCATTAATTAATATCAGCCTCTAATTATAATAATCTATCTTAATCAATTTAAATTTTTTCTTTTCTTATTTACAGTTAAAACAAATGAAGCTAACAACATTCCTGCTACTGGATATAATAAATTTGTTGTATCTCCAGTTTTTACACTTACTGTTGTATCTCCTGGTTTTACTGTTTCTACAAGTTTATTATCTACTATTGGATTGCTTGGACTTACTTCTAATCCTGATAATGCTTTTGTTAGAGCTGCTACTACAGTTTCTACTTCTTCTTTTGTTGCTTCTGAATTATTTAATACTGCATTTGCTTTTGCCATTACATCATCTACCGCTTTTAATGACGCTGCAGAGTAGTTTTCTCTATTTAATCCGTTTGCTTGATTGATTAAACCTTGTAATAAATCTTTATTTGGTTTTAATCTTAAATTAATAAATGCTCTTACTAATTCACTATATACTTCATCTATTTCTTCCTGCATTGCATTTTCATTCCCTAGTACTTCATTTGCTTTTTCTAATACTGGTAACATTGCACTCCATGTAGATGGTATATATTGTTCTTCTACTAAGCTATTAATTTGTTCTACTTGTTTTTGTAATAATTCTTTATTTCCTTTGAAGAAGTCTAACATATGCATTACACTAGCTAATCTATCAAATGCTTCATCTACTTCTTCTTGTGTTGCATTATCATTTGCATAAACTGTTTGAGCATTTTCTAATGCTGCATTGAATTCTTCTACTACTGCTGGTACTACATTTTCTAAACTTGCATTTTCTGCCATTTCTATTGCAATTGCTAATGCTGTTTTATTTGTTTCAACTTGGTTTCCTTCTGTTGAAATAATTAATTCATTTGTTTCTGTATTTCTAGAGAACGGTTTAAAGAAATTCCAAATTTGTTCTGCCCAGCCTTCATAATGATTATGATCATAGTCAGCTACAGTAACATATTTAAAAACAGTTACATCAGCATCATTTTTAAAATCTGAAATAGTTTCTTGTATACCATGTTTTGTAGTGATTGTTTTAGTTTCACTGGCTAGTGCCTCTATATCAAATCCAACAAATGGATATTTTACAAAATTTAAATTACTAGAATCAACCTGCTTATCAATACCATTAATTCTTAAAGCGGGATTAATAACACGACTGACAATTTCCGGATCCATAAATGATTCCCCAGTATACTGAATATCTCCAGCACCAGAAAAATCAGTAGGACGAGTCATAAATATATCTTTTTCCCCAAGTCCATAGAAAATCGGTAATTGAACATTTCCAGAATAAGTAATTTCAGGGAAAGCTGCCATTGGTGCAACAGCTGCAAATAATTCTGGATATTCATTAACCATTTTTTCAGCTTCAACACCACCCATTGAAAATCCAGTACAATAAATTCTAGATTTATCTACAGGATATTTAGCACATACCTCTTCAATTAAAGCTTTTTGTGCACCAGCACCAGCATTGTTTCCAGGTGCAATAACAATAAATCGTTCTTTTCCTGCTAATTTAACCCAGCCTTGGCTTTCTGCTTCAAATACTGGATGATCTCCAGAACCATGGAAAGTCACAACTAAAGGATATGTTTTAGTATTATCTTCTGTTAAAGCTTCCTCTGGAACCCATTGAAAATACCCCGATTGATCCATTACATAGTTAATTTCATTAAATATTAATTTTTCTTCTGAATATACAGCTCTATCCATCAAAGTAAATATTTCTTGAGATTGACGTCCCAATATAGCATCTATATACCAGATACATTCTTCAATAACATTTCTAGTAGTTTTTCTTAATAAGTTTACCCATGCATCTTTAATTAACTCTTTATTAAATCTTGTATCAGCCGATTCATTAATAATAACTTTTTTTACATCTAATGTAGAATTATAGAAACATTGGTTTTCACCTATCATTGTTTCCTCAGTTGCTTCATTAATTGATTTATAGAAATTAATAACATCATCATTTGCTCCCACCAAATATGCTGGTAAAGCCATTAAGTTTTCTGGATTATCAATTTCTCCACCAAATGTTGCAACACCAGCAATTCTATTTGCATTTTGAGATAAGACATTATGAATAAATGTTGCTCCATTTCCTTCTCCAATTGCATAAACTAAATTAGTATATGTAAAATATCCTAATTCTTCAATCGCACTACTTTTTGTGATTTTTGCAATAATATTCCAATATGCAGTTACATCCTCTTCACTCCAGCTGTCACCATTTTCAGGTGATAACAAAAATACTCCTCCTCTTGCTGTATCTGCAATTTCTTTTAGTCCCATATCAACTAATGCAACATACGCATCATCCTGGTTTTGATATCCATGATTGCTATACACAAAAATAACAGGTGTCATCATAGGGGCAGGATTATTGATGACAGGTGCAGTATACGAATATACATCTGCTTTTACTCCATCAATATTCACTTGCTGAAATATCCCTGAATCTTCAGTTACCTCTGCCTTCTTAGCAAATACAGATGGCGCTGTAACTGCAAAATAACTAGTGAGTATTGTTACAACAATTAAAAATGTAAAAATTAATTTCACTTTTTTCATAAAAATTAGTTCCTTTCTTATGCACCTAATATACATTTAAAATCAAAACTTTTTATCTCACAGTAAATCAAAGTATAGCTAACAAAACAATATATTAACCACTCTATACTAGACAACTACAACGAATTAAATCATTTATAATAAAATTTCTAAGATTATTTCAGATTTATGACGATTTCAGTTACTATCACATAAAAATGTTATAAACACCAATAATACCAAGATATGTTCATATAAATTCCCGATAATTATATAACAGCTTATAAAGATCCATTATCTTTACCAATTTAACCTTTTTAAATCAATTTATAGTTATTTCCACTAAAAACTTAAAAATATGCAGTATCTATTACTATCATGATTGTATTTTACTTGCCTAGTAATTTTCCTATTAAAAAGTAGACTTCTTCTATTCAAAGTATAGCACTTACAAATAGTACTTTTCAATATAAAAAGAATTTATTATATTTTTAATATTAAAATTATTTATATGACGTTATTTTTCACAAATATTATTTCATATATTTTTTATACTTATATAAGAATACACAATTTAATATAAATAAACTAACGAAAAAGACTAGTCAACGACTAGTCTTTGCATTAAGTTTCAATTAATTATTTAGATAATTCAGCGAAATATTTGATTGTTCTAACCATGTTAGAAGTATATGAATTTTCGTTATCATACCAAGCAACTGTTTGAACTTCAGTAGTTCCGTTATCTAATGGTTTAACCATTGTTTGAGTTGCATCAAATAATGATCCATAAGTAATTCCGATAATATCAGAAGATACTAATTGTTCTTCAGTGTATCCAAATGAAGGAGTTGCTGCTGCTTTCATAGCTGCATTTACTTCATCAACTGTAACTTCACCTTCAACAACAGAAGTTAAAATTGTAGTTGATCCAGTTGGAACAGGTACACGTTGAGCTGAACCAATTAATTTTCCATTTAATTCAGGGATTACTAATCCGATAGCTTTAGCTGCACCAGTTGAGTTAGGTACAATATTTACTGCAGCTGCACGAGCTCTTCTTAAATCACCTTTTCTATGAGGTCCATCTAATACCATTTGGTCACCAGTATAAGCATGAACTGTTAACATGATACCAGATTTAATTGGAGCTAAATTATTTAAAGCATTAGCCATAGGTGCTAAACAGTTAGTTGTACAAGATGCTGCAGAGATAATAGTATCATCAGCAGTTAAGATGTTTTCATTTACACCAAATACAACTGTTGGTAAGTCATTTCCTGCAGGAGCAGAGATAACAACTTTTTTAGCCCCAGCATCAATATGTGCTTGAGATTTAGCCTTAGATACATAGAAACCAGTACATTCTAATACTACATCTACACCGATTTCTCCCCAAGGTAATTTAGAAGCGTCTGCTTCACTATAAATTTTAATTTCTTTTCCATCAACAGTGATAGAATCTTCACCAGCTACAACTTTGTCAGCTAATGCATATCTACCTTGTGCTGAATCATATTTTAATAAATGCGCTAACATTTTTGGATCAGTTAAATCGTTGATTGCTACAACTTCATATCCTTCAGCACCAAACATTTGTCTGAATGCAAGACGTCCAATGCGTCCAAATCCATTAATTGCTACTTTTACTGCCATTCTTTTTATTCCTCCTTGAATGTTCTTTATGAACATATTATATTCCAGAAAGCTAAGAAAAGCAACTAATGTAATGGGTTTCATTAAAAAATATTTAAAAAATAAAACTAAATTTCCTTATATCTACATACATATCTTTTATATTACTTTTTTTGCACCTTATCATAAATTCAATTTAACTAAATAAAAGAGAAAATGAATAATTATTATTTAAATCACTATACTTAAATATGGAGGTAAGATAATGCATTTAGTTCCTACAGTAATTGAAAAAACAAACCAGCGTGAATATGCATATGACATTTACTCACGACTTTTAGAAGATCGAATTATTTTATTAACAGGTACCATTGATGATAAAATGGCAAGCAGTATCGTTGCTCAGCTTCTATATTTAGAGTCTATTGATAGTAATGCTGACATTTTCATGTATATAAATTCGCCAGGAGGTAGTATTAATGCTGGAATGGCCATTTATGATACCATGAATTTTATTAAATGCGATGTTTCCACTATTGTAATAGGAATGGCTGCAAGCATGGCTGCTTTTTTACTTAGTGCTGGAGCAAAAGGAAAGCGCTGTAGTCTACCAAATAGTGAAATTATGATCCATCAGCCATTAGGTGCTTTTGAAGGCCAAGCAAGTGATATAGAAATCAGTGCTAAACGTATTTTAAAACAAAAAGAAAAATTAAATAAACTTTTAAGTCAAAATACAAATCAGCCACTAAATAAAATAGTTGTTGATACAGATCGTGATCATTTTTTAGAACCCGATGAAGCATTAAATTATGGCTTAATTGATGAAATAATATAAAAGACACCAAATATAATTGATGTCTTTTATATTACTTTAGTATTTTTATATTGATAAGCTATCAAGCATGATAACCAGAACATTCCTCCTGGCAACCAAAAAACCACAAAATGATACCACTTTAATTTAATTCCCTTAAATCTATTTAGCATACCATATTTCCCTTCTCTAACTTACCTTATAATAAATCATCTAAAAAATTTGTCAATGCATTCTATGAATTATTTAATTTTTTATTCATAAAAACAACTTCATCTTTTATTGAAAAACCATTTTTTTGATAAAAATTAACACTATAAAAATTTTTCCCTGTTAATAACGTAAAGTTATCAACTTCATCTAACTCTTTTTCTAATAAAATCATCATTTTATGTCCAATCCCCATTCTTTGATACTCAGGATCCACATAAAAATCTTCAATCATCAAATCTACACTTTTAATATATGTTACTATTTTTCCACACATTACTCCAGCTATTTTATTATCAATCAAATAAACATAACATCTTGTATGTTTACCATCATCTAACTGTTCTACTCTTTGAAGTGCTCGATGATAATCCCATTCTTCATTCCAAGGGGGATTTTTAAATGCTTTAATTAATAATCTAGCAATTGTTTCATAATCACTTTTTGTTACTTTTCTAATCATTTTATACTCCACACTTATAAAAAAGCAAAACTAAATGTCTTGCTTAATTATAATCATCTTCAATTGTTGAATCAACATCTTCTTCTAATTCTTCAGAAGCTTCTTCTTCATCATCCGCATAAATATCATTCATATCAATATGAACATCACTAAATTTATGACGACTTCTCAAATCCCAATTATTTTCACCAACTGTTATAAAACGTCCATCTAATGTAATATTAGTATAAAATAATGATTCTTTATCATCTTTTTGCACATCATCAAATTTCTTCATTTGACAAACTTCTTCCCATAATTTATAAAAATTAACAGCTGATTTCTTTTTAGACATCAACTCATATGCCACATCAACCATAGACATATTATAATACTTATTCATACTATCCATTTCCATACTCCTCCTACATTTTTTCTGGGGCACTTACCCCAATTAAACTTAAAGCATTAGCCATAGTAATTCTTGCAGCTTCAACTAAAGCTAATCTTTGCCCACTTAATTCTAAATTATTTTCATCAATAACATAACATTCATTATAAAAACTATGAAATAATTGTGCTAATCTTTGTACATAGTTAGCAATTTTATGCGGAGCCCGATTAACTGCTCCATCAATTATTGTAGCTCTAAATTCATTAATATGTTTAACTAATTCAATTTCTTTATTATTAATTAATAAATCATAGTTTTGACTATATGTTACATTTGCTTTAGCAGCTTGTGCTTTAATTGAGCACATTCTTGCATGGGCATACTGAGCATAATAAACTGGATTTTCATTTGATTTAGATTTCGCTAAACCAATATCAAAGTCAAATGGTGTATTAGCCGCTTTAGATACAAAAAAGTAACGTGTTGCATCAACCCCAATTTCTTCAATTAAATCTTTGATTGTCACAGCATTTCCTGTTCTCTTTGACATTTTTACTGGTTCTCCATTATTCATCATTCTAACCATTTGAATAATGTCAATATTTAATTGATCAGCATTGTATCCTAATGCTTGAATCGCAGCTTTCATTCGATTAATATAACCATGATGATCAGCCCCTAATAAATCAACTAGATATTCATAACCACGATCTAGTTTATTTAAATGATAAGCAATATCAGGTGTTAAATAAGTATATGAACCATCTCCCTTAATTAAAACCCGATCTTTATCATCACCAAATTCAGTTGACTTAAACCATAAAGCTCCATCTTCTTCATGAGTATAACCAGCTTGTTTAAGTTTTTCAATTGTCGGAATGACTCTATTTTCTTCATATAAAGAAGTCTCAGAAAACCATATATCAAATGAAACTCTAAATTCATTTAATATATCTTTTATTTTTTGTAATTCATATTCAGTTCCTTTAGCTCTAAAAAACGCAATTGCCTCTTTTTTGGATAAATTTAAATATTTATCCCCATCAGTTTCTTTAATCTTATTTGCAATATCAATTATATCTTTACCATGATATCCATCTTCAGGCATTACTGCTTCTTGATCAAACGCCTGCTTATAGCGTGCATATAATGATAATGCTAAATTATGAATTTGATTTCCTGCATCATTTATATAATATTCCCTTGTCACATCATAACCTGCAGCATCCATGATTCTACAAATACTATCACCAACTGCAGCCCCTTTTGCATGTCCTAAATGAAGATCTCCTGTTGGATTTGCAGAAACAAATTCAACATTATATTTAATACCATTACCATATTTTGTTTTCCCATAGTTTTCTTTTTCTTCTAAAACTTCTTTAATGATTGAAGTCATTGCATCTTTAGCTAAAAATAAATTAATAAATCCTGGTCCTGCAATTTCTACTTTTTCAATATTGGCAGCTTCTTTATTTAATGACTCAACTATTGTATTAGCTATTTCACGAGGATTTCTTTTTAATAACTTTGTCAACTGCATTGCTAAATTAGTTGAATAATCACCATGTGACTTATCCTTAGGTATTTCAATCGTGATATTTTCTTGATCATATTCTTCAACAAATCCACATGTAATAATCGCTTCTTTTAACACACTTTTTAAAGTTGTTTCTATCTTATTAATTGCCATTATTGTCCTCCTTACGTTTTTACCACATATCTTAATTAAATTACCATTAAACCCTTATTAAGTCAATGTTTTTAAAGTAATTTATCCAAATAGTTCATATCTTAAAATACGACAATTTAAGTTTCTTTATCATCTAACTTCCTTGATTACAACAATGGAGCAAATAACCTAAGAATTCCTTCTAACCAGCCCCTAAATTTTCCCCTTCTTACAGTATCCTCTGTTATCTCTTTACTTAAAGCAATCGTCTTTAAAAAATCTTGTTTAATATCTCTAATTGCAGGTACATCATACATATATACCCCACATTCAAAATGTAAATATAAACTACGATAATCCATATTTATCGTTCCCACTGTTGCAACTTTATCATCACTTACAAAGTTTTTAGCATGAATAAATCCTGGAGTATATTCATAAATTTTTACCCCACCCTTTACTAAAGGTTCATAATAAGAACGTGTTACCTTAAATACAATCTTTTTATCAGGTATTCCTGGTGTCACAATTCTTACATCTACTCCACGTTGAACTGCCAAACAAAGAGCATTTTTTAATTCATCATTGATAATTAAATATGGTGTATCAATATATATATATTTTTGAGCCTGATTTATCATATTTAAATAAACATTCTTACCAACTGGTTTATTATCAAGAGGTGAATCTCCATAAGGTAGTATAAAGCCTGTTGGCTTTAAGATATGCATTGGATAATGACGAGGATGATACTTATCATAATCTTCATATGTTTTTAAAGAAGCATTCCATGTTGTCAAAAACATTAATGTTAAATTCCAGACTGCTTCTCCTTGTATCATTACACCAGTATCTTTCCAATGACCATACTTAACTTTAGCGTTAATATATTCATCAGCCAAATTAAATCCCCCACTAAAACCAACATTTCCATCAATAACAGTTATTTTCCGATGATCACGTGTATTCATTACTGCTGAAAGAAAAGGAACAAAATGATTAAATGCAATACATTTAATTCCATAATTTTCTAGTTCTCGATAATATCTAAAAGGAAGCATTGTTAATGAACCTACATCATCATACATAAAACGTACCTCAACGCCTTCTTTAACTTTTTGTTTCAAGATATTTAAAACAGCATCAAACATTTTCCCTTCTTCAACAATAAAGTATTCCATAAAAATAAAGTGCTTAGCTTTTGCTAGTTCCACTAATAAATCTGGATAGGCATCATCACCTAATGAATAATATTTGATCTTACTATTATTATAAACAGGAAACTTTTCATTTACTAAATAATTAACTTGTCCTTTTATAATTGGATCAGATATTTCATCTATTATATTATTAGGATATATATAAGGGCTAACCGCTTCATTTTGCTTATCAAAGGCAGTCTGTAATCCTTTAGCTGGTTTCTTATTACCAAAAACAACATACAATAAACCACCAAAAACTGGAAAAGACAATATTGGAATCAACCAAATAATCTTATACCCAGGATCATCATCATCATTATTTATTATATATAAAGTAACAAACATACTTAAAGCAATAAATAACCAGCGTAAAGTACTTGAATCAATGAAAAGAAAATGCATAAATGATGCAATCCAAATCATTTGAATAACAATTAAAATAATTGATACAACTATTCGATTAGATAAAAACTTTAATAACTTCATTTCAATTCTCCAATATCATATAAGAAAGCATCATATATACCTGGCTAATCAAATTAGGACCATCATATAATTCATACTTTATTTTAATAGTATTGCCAATTTCATAATATATAAGTCGTGTCTTTAATGAGATTTCACCATAATCAGTTTGATATTGATTTAAAACATCTCTTCCTGAAATCAACCGTAAAATACTATTTCCATTATATAAAATAATTTCATTTGTTTTAATTTCAATTCTAATTAATTTATCGGTCATAAAACTAATCACTTTATGATTTTCACTTTCTTCTAGATAACCTTTTTCATCAAACTTAATTACCTCTTGATGATCTTCATATTTAAAAATATTACGATATTTAACTTTAATTACTTTTTTCATTATATCACCGTGCATATTATAACACAAATCTGTCAAGAATACTTTTGGTGAGATAATGAAAAAATTAATAAAAATATTTATAACTATTTTAGCTAGTTTAGCTGGTATACTTTTGTCATTCTACATTATTGCTTACTCTATGGGAGCACCAGATTTAAATAAAAATCGATATTTAAAACTATATGATGATAACCAGGAAATATATTATCAGTCAATCAATAATTATACAGGTCATTATGTAACATTAGATAATGTTAGTAAATATTTTATAGATAGTATTGTTGCTATTGAAGATCAGCGTTTTTATGAACATCGTGGTTTTGATCCAATTGGAATTATGCGTGCTATAAAAGTAAACTTAACCAATCAAAAAAAATCACAAGGAGCAAGTACGATTACTCAACAATATGCTCGCTTATTATATTTAACTAATGAAAAATCATGGTCTAGAAAATTTAAAGAAGCATTTCTAACAATGCAATTAGAAACACATCTTAACAAAGATGATATCTTAGAAGGTTATATTAATAATGTCTATTTTGGTCATGGGATATATGGAATTGAAAATGCAGCACAATACTTTTATGGCAAAAGTGCTAAAGAACTAGATTTAAATGAAAGCAGTATGTTAGCAGGTGTAGTTAATGGACCAACATACTTTTCTCCTCTTAATGATCAAAAGGCAGCTCGTAAAAGACAAACTATTGTCTTAAATGCTCTAATTGATTGTAATAAAATTAATAATCAGCAAAAACAGCAGGTATTAAAAAGTGATCTTAATTTAGCAACAGAACATAAAATTAATGATAATCTAGCTAATAATTTTTATAAAGATACTGTCATAGATGAATTAGAAGAATTAGGATATTATAACAATACTTACTTAAATCAAGGATTAAATGTTTATACTACCTTTAATCAAGGATATCAAAAAGTACTTGAAAAAAGTGCTAAAGATTATACAAAAGATAGTGAAGTAGAGACATCTAGTATTGTCGTAGAACCTTATACAAGTAAAATACTTGCCTTGATTGGTGGTAAAGACTATACTATTTCACAATTTAATCGTGCTACTAAATCAAATCGCCAAATCGGCAGTACTGTTAAACCCTTGTTATACTATCTTGCATTAGAAAATGGCTTTACTCCATCTACTACCTTTTTAGATGAACCAACAACTTTTAAACTAGAAGATAACACTACTTATAGTCCAAGTAATTACAATAATAAATATGCTTATAAAGATATTACTTTAGCACAAGCAATTGCAGTATCTGATAATATTTTTGCAGTTAAAACTCATTTATTTTTAGGCACAGATAATCTTGCTTCATTAATTAAAAAGTTTGATATTAAAAATGTTAAATCAAATGCTTCATTAGCTCTAGGTACAGTTAATACCAATATCTATAATTTAGCTAATATGTATAATACTTTGGCTAGTGAAGGTATATATAACCATGTATATACAATTGAAAAAATCACTAATAATGAAGGCGATATTTTATATCAGCACAAAGCTGAAGATAAACAAATGTTAAATCAAGATACCTGTTTAGAACTATCACAACTTTTAACAGCAACTTTTGATAGTACATATAGTACCTACCTTCAAGCAACGATGGCTGCATATCAATTAGATAACATTAATGCCTGTAAAACAGGAAGTACAGATTTTGATAATCTTGCTGTTGCTTATAATCCTAATATTTTAGTAGCTAGCTGGGTAGGTTACGATGATAATCGAAAAATGAAAAGTACTAATGATAAGACAGTTGCTAAAAAAACAGTCGTTGATGTTTTAAACTATACCAATGAAAATAAGGATGTTACTTGGTATCAGCCTACTAAGAACCTTCAAGCAATTGCAATTAATCCTCTTACAGGGGACTTTGATGAAAATGGAATAATTTATTGGTTTAAGAAAGAATAATCCGGAATTACTATAATTCCGGATAAAATATTTTATGATCAATTTTATTTTTAGTAGAATTAGTTATTGCCCCAACAATCTCTGACACTTCAGGTAAAACCTTTAATTCTCGGTTTACCAATATCTCTATCTCCCCTATTTCACTTCCATTATTATAATACAAATAAGGAATCTGACTTTGATCATCACTAACTACATAATAGCGTGGATCAAACCCCTTTTGACAATAAAATTCCATTAATTTTAACTTTTCTTCATTACTTCTTAAGTCATGATACAAAAATAATTTACGATTTAAAAAACGATTACATAAATCAGCTAAAATTTTATCTTTTCCTTCACTTTGTATTCTAAAATAATATAACACTATATTTTCATCTAACTTAGTATATGCAACTTCATCTACTCTATCTTCTAAAAAAGGCATTAAATAACGAATATCCCCAAACTCATATCCTTTAATATAAAGATCCTTCACTCTTCTAAAAATACTAATTAATAACTGTTCATAACTTCTTGATGTGGGATGATAATATACTTGCCAATACATATGATACCGAGCTAAAATATAATTTTCTATTGCTTGAACACCAGAATATTTATACACTATCTTATTATTTACCACTTTCATCACTCTTAAAATCCGATATAAATCAAAATGACCATAAGTTGTTCCTGTAAAATATGAATCTCTTAATAAATAATCCATTCTATCAGCATCTAATTGACTTGATATCATTTGGATTAATATTTTATTAGGATGCTTCTTTTCAATAATACTACTTACTTTTTTAGAAAATCCAGGATCAAAATTCTCTAATATATGATTAACTTCACTATCTCCATTAATGATCTTAATTGTAAAATCTTCATGGTTTAAGCCAAATACTCTTTCAAAACAATGTGAAAATGGACCATGACCAATATCATGTAATAAAGCTGCACACATAACTGTCAGTTTATCATAATCATTAATATATTCACCGATATCACTATTAAAAATCATTTTTCGTACAATAAAATAAACCCCTAGTGAATGACAAAATCTTGAATGTTCTGCACTCTGATAAACTTGATGAGTCCCACCTAACTGCTTGATCCTTCTTAAACGCTGCATCTCTTTTGAATTAATTAATTCTAATATAACTGGTTGATCAACATGAATATAGTTATGTATGGCATCCCTAAATACTTTACTATCTTTTAATTTAGTATATTGTAACTTATACGCTTGTGGATTCATTTTCTCACCCCTAGATATTTTATTTTGTATTTTAATTATAATATATATTAAAAGTTTATACCATAATCTCTTTAGGTAAAATAATAGATTTATATTAAATCCTAATTCATAAAGGAAATAATATTACTATTATTCTTAGGTCTAGTTTACTACTTTTTAAACTTTGTAATATAACATATACAAAAAGAAAAGGCCATTTAGCCTTTATCCTCTGATTTATTTTTTTTCTCATAGTAATTTCTTACTAACATCTGTGTTTTTCTAATATGATGTTGAATCTTTTCTTTAGCTAGTTCTTTATCACGAGCTAAAATCGCTTCATATATTTCACGATGCTCCTTAGCTGCTGATACTAACCGATCTGGTTGACGAATTGAATGCCTGGAAGTTACATGGATATAATAATTTATATCTGTTAGCAATTGTTCAAAATATTTTGATTGTGTACAACGATAAATTGCTTCATGAAAAGCTATATTAACTTCATTAAACCTCTCCTGATCTCCTTTTACAGCATAAAATTCCATTAAATCATATACTTCTTTAATCTTTTTTAATTCTTCATCATTTATTCTCTCTATCGCAAATTGAATCGCTAATCCTTCTAATGCATAACGAATTTCAAGCATATCATCAATATCACGATGTGAAAATCCTAAAACATAAACACCTTTATTAGGAATACTTTTTACTAACCCTTCTAATTCTAATTGCTTTAAAGCTTCACGAATCGGTGTTCTAGAAATATTTAACTCTTTAGATAAAGCAACTTCATTAAGTTTTTGACCTTGTGTGTATTCCTCATTTAAAATTTTATCACGAAGTACAGTAAAAATTTTATTTCCTAATGACCCATGTCCTGTGTTTTCTAATAAGTTCTTTGTCATAATTTACCCTAACTTTCTAATGATTGCAGCTGTAAATTCCTCAGTAGAAGCATTTCCACCAATATCTGGAGTGATTGTAACACCTTCTTCTACTACAGCAGCTAATGCAGCTTTCAATCTATTTGCATCATCTAATTTCCCTAGTGCCTCTAACATTAATATAAAAGCTAATAATAATGCACTTGGATTAGCAATACCTTTACCAGCAATATCTGGTGCGCTGCCATGAACAGCTTCATAAATTCGATATTCATCACCAATATTTCCACTAGGTGCAAATCCTAAACCCCCAACTAAACCTGCACATAAATCAGAAACAATATCACCATATAAATTTGGAGCTACTAATACATCAAAAGTTTCTGGGCGTATTACCAATTGCATACACATATTATCAACAATAACTTCTTGTGGTTCGATTTCTGGATATTCTTTAGCAACCTCTCTAAAAGCCTCTAAAAATAAACCATCTGTATATTTCATAATATTTGCTTTATGAACAGCAGTAACTTTTTTACGACCATTATTTTTAGCATAATCAAAAGCATAACGACAAATCTTTTCACTTGCCTCACGAGTAATCAATTTGATTCCATTTGCCATATTTGGATTGATCATATACTCAATCCCTTTATACAAATCTTCTGTATTTTCACGAATCATAACTAAATCAATATCTTCATAACGGGAATTAATTCCTTTAAAAGATTTGATTGGACGAACATTTGCATAAGTTGCAAATTGCTGACGCAATGCTACATTAACACTTCTAAATCCTGTTCCTATTGGCGTAGCTGTAGGCCCTTTTAATGCCCATTTATACTCTTTGATTGCATCTACTAAACCAGGCTCAAAAACCTCTTTTGTCTTTGCTGCATATTCAGCACCTGCCTGATATTCTACCCACTCAATATCAAGATTCATCGCTTTAGTAATATCAACTACACTTTTAGATATTTCTTTACCTATTCCATCACCTGGAATCAATACAGCCTTCATTAAAATTCCCCTCCTAGTTCTTTAATTGCATTTAATAAACCACCATAATTGATCATAACCTTTTCACGAGGTGATAATGTTAATGATGCCTCAATTGATTCATTAGTAGTCTCATTAATCACTTTTACCTTGCCATTATGATCAACAACTTCTTTAATATTTACAATTTTATAATTATCTTGATCATTAAAGAAATCTTGATCGTTTGCTTCAATAACTAATGGTAATATACCATTATTAATTAAATTTGAACGATGAATTCTTGCAAAAGATACAGCAAAAATTGCTTTAATTTTTAAATAATTTGGCACTAATGCTGCATGTTCCCTCGAACTTCCTTGACCATAATTATCTCCTCCAACAATAAAACCACCATCATTAGCAATTGCTCGATCATAAAATTCTGAATCAACTTTACTAAATGAGAATTTAGCTAAATGCGGAACATTTGAACGATATGGTAATAATTTGCTGTCTGAAGGAACAATATGATCAGTTGAAATATTATCTCCAACTTTTAAAACCACTTTACCACTAATCTCATCACTAATCTTATCACCACGAGGAACTGGTTTAATATTTGGCCCCATATATACTTCATTATTTTCATCATATTCATCAATAAAGAAATTTCCATTTTTAACAAACGGTGTATTAGGTACTTCATCTAAATACATATCATCTTCAAATTCTTCTGACATATATCCTTTAATCGCACTTAAAGCTGCGATTTCAGGTGATACTAAATAAACACTAGCATCATTAGTTCCTGAACGTCCTTTAAAATTACGGTTGATCGTTCTTAAAGATACTCCTTTAGAAAGTGGTGCCTGTCCCATTCCAATACATGGTCCACAACCACATTCAAGAATCCTAGCTCCTGCCTGGACCATATCAGCTAATGCTCCATTTTGTGAAAGCATTGATAGAATTGAACTTGATCCTGGTGCAATTACTAAAGAAACATGATTAGCAACTTTATGCCCTTTTAAAATCTTGGCAGCTTTCATCATATCAGCAAATGATGAATTAGTACAACTTCCAATTACTACCTGATTTACTTTCATTCCTTCAAGTTCTTTTACAGGTACTACTGCATCTGGACTATGAGGTTTAGCTGTCATTGGTACCAGTTTACTTAAATCAACATCTAACTCTTGATCATATGCAGCATCTTCATCTGCTTTCATTTCAATATAATCTTCCTCACGTCCCTGTTGTACTAAGTATTCTTTTGTTCTTTCATCAGTTGGAAAAACTGATGTAGTAGCTCCAAGCTCAGCTCCCATGTTACAAATCGTTGCACGATCAGTAAGTGATAATGAAGCAATTCCTTCTCCTGTATATTCAATAATTTTATTAACGCCACCTTTAACGGTTAATTGTTGTAAAATATATAAAATAATATCTTTAGCACTTACCCATGGTGCTTTTTTACCAATTAAATTAACTTTAACTACACTAGGACACTGTAAATAATATTTACCAGTTGCCATTGCTACAGCGACATCTAGTCCCCCTGCCCCAATAGCAATCATTCCCATCGCGCCACAAGTAGGTGTATGAGAATCAGAACCAACCAAAGTTTTCCCTGGTTTTGAAAAGTTTTCTAATTGTAATTGGTGGCAAACACCATTTCCTGGTTTTGAAAAAACAATTCCATGTTTTTTCGCCACACTGCGGATAAATTCGTGATCATCCATATTTTCAAATCCTGTTTGTAACATATTATGATCTATATATGCTACTGCTTTTTCAACTGCAACATGTTTGATATTCATTGCCTCTAATTGAAGATATGCCATAGTTCCTGTAGAATCTTGTGTCAATGTTTGATCAATTTGAATTCCAATTTGTTGACCAGGAATAAGTTCTCCATCTTTAAGTTTACTGCTTAAAATTTTATATGCTAAATTCATACCCATTGCGGTATACCCCCATCTTCTTATATTGCATACAATTATACAAAAAAACAATCCTTATTACAACCCTTTGGTTAAAATTTCGCATAAAATGTTCTAAAAATGAAACATTATTATTAGAACGATTAAATTTACATATTAATAACTCTAAAAATATGTTAAAATACATGCGGTGATAAAAATGTTAATTGAATGTTCAAATATAACAAAATCTTTTCAAGGAATTCCCTTGTTAAAAGACATAACTTTTAAAATTGATGATCATGATAAAGTCGCAATTATCGGCGTCAATGGAGCCGGAAAAACTACAATACTCAAAATTATTTCTGGTGAAGAAGAATATGATAATGGTAATCTTTTTTGTAATAAAGAATTATCTTTGGGATATTTAAAACAACAGCACGATTTGAAAATGGATAAAACTGTATATGAAATCGGTTTAGATGTATTTGCGCCATTAATTGCTATAGAAAATAGACTACATGAATTAGAAGCTTTAATGTCATATGATCATAGTGAAAAAATATTAAATGAATATGACAGGTTATCACATGAATTTCAAGAATGTGATGGTTATAGTTATCCAAGTAAATTAACTGGTGTCTTAAAAGGCTTAGGATTTAGTAAAGAAGAGCTAAACTATAAAGTATCTATGTTGTCTGGTGGACAGAAAACAAGATTAGCACTAGCTAAAATGCTATTACAAGAACCAAAATTATTGTTACTTGATGAACCTACTAATCACCTTGATAGTATGGCAATTAATTTTTTAGAGGGATATTTAAAAAACTATCCCCATGCAGTTATAATTGTTAGCCATGATCGTTATTTTATTGATCAGGTTTCAAATAAAATAGTTGAAATTGAAAATGGGAAATCTAAAACATATAAATGTAAATATGATGAATATTCTCTTTTAAAAAAGAAACAACGAGCAGTTGACTTAAAGCATTATTTAAATCAACAAAAGGAGATTAAAAGAATTCAAGAAAGTATTGATATTTTAAAATCATATAATCGTGAAAAACAAGTAAAAAGAGCTGAATCTAAAGAAAAACAATTAGCAAAAATTGAACGTATTGAACGTCCAGAAAATCTACCTGATACTATTACAATTAATTTTAAACCTAAAAGAGAAGCAGGATTTGATATTCTAAAAATAGAAGATTTAGCTGTAAAATTTGATGAAATATTATTTAAGAATATTAATATTGATATAAAAAAACAAGAACGTGTTGCTCTTGTAGGAGATAATGGAATTGGTAAAACAACTTTATTTAGAACCATTTTAAATGACCTTCTTCCTTATCAAGGAAAAATAAAGTTTGGCAGTAAAGTAGATTTAGCATATTATGATCAAGAACATCAAACACTATCAATGAATAAAACAATTTTTGATGAAATCAGTGATAACTTTCCTAAAATGACTAATACTGAAATCCGTAATAGTTTAGCTTTATTTAATTTTAAAAGCGATGATGTTTTTAAAGAAATCTCTCTTTTATCTGGTGGTGAAAAAGGACGAGTTGTTTTAACAGAAATCTTATTAAAACAGGCTAATTTTTTAGTTCTTGATGAACCTACTAACCACTTAGATATAGCATCTAAAGAAGTACTTGAAGATGCTTTAAATCAATTTGAAGGAACTATTTTCTTTATCAGTCATGACCGCTATTTTATCAATAAAGTAGCTACTAGAGTTATTGAACTCACTAATAACAAAGCTATTAGCTATGATGGTAATTATGATATATATTTTAGTAATAAAATTATTAATCAGCCTGTAAAAAAAGAAAACGTTGATTATTTAAATATGAAACAACAAAATGCATTGTATCGTAAACAACAAAATAAAATAAAAAAAGTAGAAACACAAATTTCTAACTTAGAAAATCAAATTAATATGTTAAATAATCAATTACAAGATGAATCTGTATTAAATGATTATCAAAAGTACAATCAAATCAATGATGAAATTAATTTATTAGAAAATAATTTAAATGAATTAATGGAAGAATGGGAAGCCCTTCAATAAGGGCTTTTCAGGCTGTTGACAAAAGATGGTATAAAAACTAGTTTTAAAGTTCTTATACCA
>ERZ777306.404-NODE-404-length-88272-cov-68.663670_pt1 | contig 88272 bp, 59 predicted proteins | sample MGYA00374966_ERZ777306 | MGnify/ENA primary metagenome ERZ777306 (study PRJEB29329, sample SAMN06343882) | mouse gut metagenome | isolation source: Mouse cecum | place: Austria: Vienna | collected 2014-11-15 ...
TTTATAAACGAAGCTTGCGTTTATAGATTACGGTTAACGAAAAACAAGTTTACATACTGATAATAAGAAGTTTACAATTAATGAAAGAGAACTTTTCTATTAATGAATGAAAAGTGGGTTATTAAGAGCCTGCTCCGAGTTTTGCCCGACACAGTTTTGAGAGTTGCTTTCGAGTATATTTTCTGTTGTTGTGAGGAGCATGACGGAGACTATGTGACGAATAAAAACTGGTCGGTAAAGCCTATCTAACATAATCTCAGGAAAATTTAAACAGGCTCTTACTTCGTTACACTATAGTTATCCGCAAGGGATACTATAGTGTTCCGCAATAAAAGTGCCTGGCGAAATACATCCTGATAGGTAAGCGGTGAAAAAGAAATGATTGTAGCTTACATTAATACAGTTTGGACATTCATTGTGATTCTGCAAACTTTTTTGTTCCTTTGCATTGAATTCCTAAAGCCACAGTTTATGAACCTGTTTGATTTTAATTTAACCTTGCCGATAACCGACCCGACCTGGGTATTCTTTCTGGTATTGATTATCATTCTGTTTGCTCCTATGATTCTGGGGCGTCTCCATATACCTCATATTATAGGCATGATTCTGGCAGGTGTCCTGATTGGCGAACATGGTTTCTATGTGCTCGACCGTGACAGCAGTTTCGAACTCTTCGGCAAAGTGGGATTGTACTATATCATGTTTCTTGCCGGACTTGAAATGGATATGGAAGACTTCAAGAAGAACCGGACGAAAAGTATTGTGTTCGGCTGGCTTACCTTTCTTATTCCGATGGGACTGGGCATATGGAGCAGCATGAGTATGCTGGGCTATGGCTTTCTCACTGCTGTGCTGCTGGCGAGTATGTATGCTTCCCATACGTTGATTGCTTATCCTATTATAAGTAGGTACGGATTGTCTCGTCTGCGCAGTGTCAATATAACTATCGGTGGCACGGCAGTGACCGTAACGTTGGCTCTGATTATCCTTGCCGTGATAGGGGGGATGTTCAAAGGAAACGTCGACGGCTGGTTCTGGGGCTTTCTTGTGGCAAAAGTGGCTTTCCTCGGATTCCTGATTGTTTTCTTCTTCCCTCGTATAGGCCGTTGGTTTTTCCGGAAGTACGATGACAGCGTGATGCAGTTCGTATTCGTATTGGCGATGGTCTTCCTCGGTGGCGGATTGATGGAGTTTGTGGGAATGGAAGGCATTCTGGGAGCTTTCCTTGCCGGACTGGTCTTGAACCGTCTGGTTCCTCATGTATCTCCTTTGATGAATCGTCTGGAGTTTGTAGGAAACGCGTTGTTTATACCTTATTTCCTTATTGGCGTGGGGATGATTATTGATGTAAGAAGCCTGTTTGCCGGTGGTGAAGCGCTGAAAGTGGCGGTTGTAATGACGGTGGTGGCTACTTTCAGCAAATGGCTGGCTGCATGGGTTACGCAGAAGATTTATGGTATGTATTCCAATGAGCGGAGTATGATATTCGGTCTGAGTAATGCGCAGGCGGCGGCTACGTTGGCGGCAGTATTGATTGGGCACGGAATTATTATGGAGAATGGCGAACGGTTGTTGAATGATGATGTGCTGAATGGTACAGTGGTGATGATTCTCTTTACTTGCGTCATCAGTTCGTTGGTGACGGAGCGTGCGGCACGTCGTTTTGCGCTGGATGAAACTACACAATCGGAGGAGGAAGGAACAAGGAAAAGCAACGAACAGATATTGATTCCGGTCGCTAACCCGGATACGATTGAAGATCTAATCAACCTTGCGTTGGTGATAAAGGACGCTAAACAGAAAAATGCGTTGATAGCGTTGAATGTCATCAATGACAATAACAGTTCGGAGAAGAAGGAGTTGCAGGGAAAACGTAATTTGGAGAAGGCTGCAATGATTGCCGCCGCTGCCGATGTGCCTGTCACTATGGTGAGTCGTTATGATTTGAATATTGCTTCGGGAATTATCCATACAATCAAGGAATATGAAGCTACGGATGTTGTCATCGGTCTGCACCGGAAAGCCAATATTGTGGATTCTTTCTTCGGGCATCTGGCGGAAAGCCTGTTGAAAGGCACGCACCGCGAAGTGATGATTGCCAAATTCCTGATGCCGGTGAATACTTTGCGGCGAATCAATATTGCCGTTCCGCCGAAAGCCGAATATGAGACGGGTTTTGCGAAGTGGGTGGAACACTTCTGCCGGATGGGGAGCATCCTGGGATGCCGCGTGCATTTCTTTGCGAATGAACGGACATTGATGAGGCTTCAGCAGCTTGTGAAGAAAAAGTATGCAGGAACGCCGACGGAGTTCTCTATGATGGAAGAATGGGAAGACCTTCTTTTATTAACAGGACAAGTGAATTACGACCATCTGCTGGTGGTTATCTCCGCCCGTAGCGGTTCTATCTCTTATGATTCTTCTTTCGACCGCCTGCCCGCGCAACTTGGAAAATATTTCTCTAATAATAGTTTGATTATTTTATATCCCGACCAATTCGGCGAGCCGCAGGAGATTGTTTCTTTCTCCGACCCTCGTGGGCATAACGAGTCGCAGCATTATGAAAAGGTTGGTAAATGGTTCTATAAATGGCTAAAGAAAAACTGATGGAAGAAAATGATTGGCAGCAAAGGACGGAACTCCTTCTCGGTGAGGAAAAGATGAACCGCATCCGGAATTCCCACGTGTTGGTAGTAGGTCTGGGCGGGGTAGGAGCTTATGCCGCCGAGATGATTTGCCGTGCGGGAGTGGGACGAATGACGATTGTAGATGCCGATACGGTGCAGCCTACCAATATAAACAGGCAGTTGCCTGCCGTGCATTCTACCTTAGGGCTGACGAAGGCGGAAGTATTGGCTGCCCGCTATAAAGATATTAATCCGGATATTGAGTTGGCTGTTCTGCCGGTCTATCTCAAAGATGAAAATATACCGGACCTGTTGGACGCCGCCAAGTATGACTTTATAGTAGACGCCATAGATACTATCAGTCCGAAATGCTATCTGATTAGCGAAGCGATGAAGCGGCGCATCAGGATTGTTTCCAGTATGGGGGCAGGAGCGAAGAGTGATATTACCCAAGTACGTTTTGCCGACCTTTGGGATACCTATCATTGCGGATTAAGCAAAGCAGTGCGTAAACGCTTGCAGAAGATGGGAATGAAGCGGAAGCTCCCGGTTGTATTCAGTACCGAACAGGCCGACCCGAAAGCGGTACTGTTGACCGATGATGAACAAAATAAGAAATCGACCTGTGGAACGGTCAGTTATATGCCGGCGGTGTTTGGATGCTACTTGGCGGAATATGTCATTAAACGATTATAAAAGGCTGTTATGATAAAACTAGAAGGAATTACGAAGAGTTTCGGTTCGTTGCAGGTGCTGAAAGGGATTGATTTGGAAATCAATAAGAGCGAGATTGTCAGTATTGTAGGCCCGAGTGGGGCAGGTAAAACTACACTGTTGCAGATAATGGGTACTTTGGACGAGCCGGATGCAGGTGTGGTCGAGATTGACGGAACCGTGGTCAGCCGGATGAAAGAGAAGGCGTTGTCTGCTTTCCGTAATAAGAATATCGGTTTCGTGTTCCAGTTTCATCAACTTCTGCCTGAATTTACGGCATTGGAGAATGTGATGATTCCAGCGTTTATTGCAGGTGTCTCTTCGAAAGAGGCAAATGACCGTGCGGTGAAGATTCTGGAGTTTATGGGGCTTGCCGGCCGTGCTTCTCACAAGCCGAACGAGTTGTCGGGCGGAGAGAAACAACGGGTGGCTGTGGCGCGTGCCTTAATCAACGACCCGGCTGTTATTCTGGCAGACGAACCGTCCGGTAGCTTGGATACGCATAATAAAGAAGAATTACATCAACTGTTCTTCGATTTGAGGGATAGGTTGGGGCAGACATTTGTCATTGTCACCCATGACGAGGGACTGGCCAAAATCACCGACCGGACGGTGCATATGGTCGATGGCATGATTAAAAAAGATTAATTAGAAAAACTTATTTTTAAAAAAGCATAGCTAAAAGGCAGAACTTTGCAGAAGTTCTGCCTTTTAGCTATATATTTATAGTCGCTTCTCTACGGAAGTCTGTGAAGATGATAGTAGAGTGTTTGTTTTGTTTGTGTGTGATGCATTCTTGTCTGGTGTGATAGGAATGCATCTTTTTTATAAATCACAACAAACGTAAGGCTCGAGCCTTTCCAAATCTGCCGGAGTGAACTCTTCATAGAGCGATAGCTGCTTCAGGCTTTTTATGCTTCCTTTCTTTTTCCGGTATTCTACGATGACTTTCGCTTGATAGAAGTTGATGTACGGGTGATATGTCATCCGTTCCAGGCTTGCTTTATTTAAGTTGATACGATGTATCTGTCCGGCGTCAATGGAAAACCAGGGACGGAGTTTCTCTGCTTTTAGCTGAATCTCCTGCAATTGCTCTATCCGGCAGAAGGCTCCCAGCCGCTTGCGATAGTTTACAATTTTACGGGCGATGACGCTTCCGATTCCGGGAATCTTCTTGAGTTCGGTGGTATCGGCAGAATTGAGACTGATGACAGTGCCGGGTTGATACTTGAATATGGTATCCCGCTGTGTGCTTTGTGCTGTTAATAACTGTACTGTATCCCTTGTTTCTTCAGGTTCGGAACTTTTCTCAATCTGAATATAAGGAAGCAGTGTCTTATATTGTTCTTCTGTCAGTCCGTATATTTTCCGGAAGTCTTCCGGGCGGTGGAATCGTCCCTGTTTGCTACGATAACGCAGGATGTTCTTAGCCATCCATGACGGTAGCCCAAGAGACAGAAAAGTCATGGAGTCGGCCGTATTCGGGTCAAAGACAGTAAGCCTTGTTTCTCTTTTAGGAGATGACCGGAAGGAGGTGTCGGCAGGTTTTCTGTGTGGTCTTGTCTCTTCGAGGGAAGAGATAAATTCATTTAATTCTTTTTCGAACCTCTTTTGTTCTGCGGCATCCATCTCTTTGGGATGGACGAAAAGCGTGAAGAGCTTAGGAGTTGCGAATGCTCCTAAAATAAGAACGACAAGGACAATAATACCTTGTCGTTCGGTTTTAGTGAAATAAAAAAAGTCTTTCCACATTATAGTTTGATGAATCCTAATTCGTTGGTAAATATCAGTGTGATGGCAACCGGGGCGATATATTTCAAGATGAAGATGATTAGTTTATACACGGGAACTTTCAATGAACCGTCATTCGTAATCTCCGACCATACTACTTTCTTGTCGAGATACCATCCTGTGAAAAGGGAGATACACAATCCGCCGAGCGGCAACATGATTTTAGCTGTAACAAAGTCGAAGAGGTCGAACGTGCCTAGTCCAAAGACCGTGAACCCTTTTGTGACTCCCAATGACAAGGAACAGAATATTCCCAGGAATATGCATCCGCCGGTGACCAATCTTGCCGCTTTTCCCCGGGAGAACTTGAACTCTTCGTGCAAATAAGCTGTCACTACTTCGTGCAGTGAAATGGTGGAGGTCAATGCGGCCATTGCCAGCAGGGTGTAGAACATCACAGAGAATATGTATGCTAATACGGGTACTCCGCTAAATGCCTGTTGGAATACATTAGGCAGCGTAATGAAGATAAGACTCGGCCCTGAACCGGGTTGGATGCCTACGGAGAAAGCTGCCGGAAAGATGATAAAGCCCGCCAATATGGCTACAAGAGTGTCAATGATGCCTACGCTGAATGCGGTTTTAGCCAGATTGGTTTCTTTATTGAAATAGGAAGCGTAAGTGCAAAGGCAACCCATTCCCAAGCTAAGAGAGAAGAAGGCTTGTCCCATCGCGCTAAGGAATACATTCCCGTTCACTTTGCTGAAATCCGGTTTCAGCAGAAACTCGATGCCTGCACCGGTTCCCGGCAGAGAGATTGAACAGACTACCAGTATGAGTATAATAATAAATAAGGTAGGCATCATAATCTTGGAAGATTTCTCGATGCCTTTTTCTACTCCTTTTACGATGATAAAATGAGTAACCAGCAAGAAAGCCACCAACCATGCTACGGGACGCCAGGGGTTACTGGAAAAATCTTGGAAAAAAGTGATGAACTCATTGGGCGTTTTACCGGCAAAGCCATTCGTGACGGCCTCAAAGATATATTCAAGCGTCCATCCTGCCACTACTGAATAATAACTGAGTATCAGGAAGCCGGCCAATACCCCCATGCGCCCTACCCAACGCCAATGTGTGCCGGGAGCGAGTTTTTGATAAGCGCCTGCGGTGTTTGCTCTTGAACGGCGTCCTATAAGAAACTCGGCAATCAAAATGGGAAGTCCGAGAAGAAGCACACAGCCTAAATAAATCAAAATAAAAGCCGCACCCCCATGATTTCCTGTTTCATAAGGGAATCTCCATATATTGCCCAATCCTACTGCCGACCCGGCGGAAGCAAGTATTACACCTAATTTACTGCCGAAGTTCGCTCTATCATTTTTCGTCATAAATCTTGTTTTATCTTACAAATCGTTATAAATGCACGCATGCAAGTGCAAATATAAAAAATGATACTTATATTTGCATCGAATCTGTAATTTTATTTAGATATGCTATCTTATATTAAGAAATATCCCGTTTCGCTTTTTATCATATTGACTGTGATTTACCTGTCGTTCTTCAAGCCGCCCAAGACGGATTTGAGCGAGATTTCCAACTTGGACAAGTTAGTTCATATCTGTATGTATTTCGGTATGTCGGGAATGTTATGGTTGGAATTTTTGCGGGCGCACCGCAGGGATAATGCTCCTATGTGGCATGCTTGGGTAGGTGCCTTCATCAGCCCTGTGCTTTTCAGTGGTTGTGTGGAGTTGTTGCAGGAATACTGTACCAGTTATCGTGGTGGGGATTGGATGGACTTTGCAGCCAATTCTACGGGAGCGATTCTGGCGAGTTTACTTGCCTGTTATGTGGTACGACCGAGAATGAATAAAAAAGAGAGTGCGTCAAAAAGATAGTATTTACTTCTTTTTGACGCATTCTCTTTTCATTTTATAGTATTTTGCTTCTAATTATTCCACTGTTTATAAGTGTTCTACTGTCGAACTGAGTTTGATGCCGTTGGAACCTTTGATGAGAATGGTGTATCCTTTCGGTTTATTAGTTTCCAGTTCTTTGATGACTTCCTGCACATTGGCATAGGTCTTGAAGGAATGTTGTGCGGCTGCGAACTGTTCGCCTACAAGCCAGACTTTCTCAAAACCGTTCTCCTTGATATAATCTACAATCTTTTGGTGCTCGGCTGCACTTTCGGCACCGAGTTCCCTCATATCTCCCAATAGGAGCATCTTATGGGGAACAGTCATATTGCGGAAGTTCTGTAAGGCAGCCATCATGCTGGTCGGATTTGCATTGTATGCGTCAATAATCAACGTGTTGTCTTCTGTCTTTTTGAGTTGGGAGCGGTTGTTTTGTGGTGTATATTCTGCCAGGGCTTCGTCAATCTGTTGTGCTTCTACTCCGAAGAAACGCCCGATAGTAATGGCAGCCAGGGCATTCGGGAAGTTATATTCTCCGATTAACTGCGTGCGTACCTGGTGAACCTCTCCGTCTTTTCCTGCCTTCCATTCGAAAGTAAGATAAGGGGAATTGTCCGTAATGCGTCCGTTGATATACAATCCGTCTTCTGTACCGTAAGAAACCAGGTTTAGTCCGCCGGCTATATTCATTAAATAGGAATTGTCGTGATGGATGAAAACGGTGGAATCGCTTTTGGGACGAAGGAAATCATAGAGTTCTCCTTTCGTCTTGATAACTCCCTCGAACGAGCCGAATCCTTCCAGATGGGCTTTGCCTACATTGGTGATGATGCCGTAATCCGGTTCGGCTATTCCGCAAAGGAACTTGATTTCTTCCAGGTGGTTGGCTCCCATTTCGATGACGGCAAGGTCGTGTTCCGGTTTCAACTGGAGCAGGGTAGCCGGCACGCCGATATGATTATTGAGGTTGCCTAAGGTATAGAGCACATTATGGGCTTTGCAAAGGACGGAGGAAATCAATTCCTTGGTAGTTGTCTTGCCATTCGTACCGGTGATGCCGATAATCTGTGTGCCGAGCTGGCGGCGGTGGTAATTGGCAAGTTGTTGCATGGTTTGCAGGCAGTCGTCTACAAGTATATAGCGTCTGTCGCCTTCTACGGCATATCCGGCCTCATCGACGATGGCGTACGCGCACCCGGAATTTAACGCCTTTTCGGCAAATGCATTGCCGTTGAACGACTCGCCTTTCAGGGCGATAAACAAAGAACCGTCCGGGCAGTTCCGGCTGTCGGTCGTGACCGATTGACACTCTTGGAATACTTGGTAAAGAGCTGTGAGTTCCATATCCTGAACTTATTAATTAAAAAACGTTGCAAAGATAGGAGATTCTTTCGGATTATTTCTCTACATTTGCAACAATCTATAAAGGAATAATGTCAATGATAAAACCTGTATCTCCTATTTACATAAACGTAAAAGGGCAGTTGCTCGACCTCGCCGTTCCGCAGGTGATGGGTATCTTGAATGTGACTCCCGATTCTTTTTATTCCGGCAGCCGGATGCAGACCGAAGAAGATATTGCAGCCCGTGCCCGGCAAATCATTGACGAAGGTGCTGCCATTATTGATATAGGGGCTTATTCTTCGCGTCCCAATGCCGAACATATTTCTGCCGAAGAGGAAATGCGCAGGCTGCGCACCGGACTGGAGATCCTGAACCGTAACCATCCGGACGCTGTCATCTCCGTGGATACTTTCCGTGCTGATGTGGCGGGACAATGTGTGAGGGAATATGGAGTAGCCATTATCAATGACATCGCTGCCGGTGAGATGGACGACCGTATGTTCCGTACGGTAGCCGAATTGGGAGTGCCATATATCATGATGCATATGCAGGGAACCCCGCAGAGTATGCAGAAAGAACCTCATTATAACAATCTGATAAAAGAAGTTTTCCTGTATTTCGCCCGTAAAGTGCAGCAACTCCGTGATTTGGGAGTAAAAGATATTATTCTCGACCCGGGATTCGGATTCGGTAAGACATTGGAGCATAATTATGAGCTGATGGCACACTTGGAAGAGTTCAGCATTTTCGAACTTCCGCTCTTGGTAGGAGTATCCCGGAAGTCCATGATTTATAAGTTATTGGGCGGAACCCCGCAGGATTCGCTGAACGGGACAACCATATTGGATACCGTCGCGTTAATGAAAGGTGCACATATCCTTCGCGTACATGATGTACGCGAAGCCGTGGAAGCCGTCCGAATCATGGAAAAGATAAAAGAAGAGAGTTCATGTAGCAAATAAAAGGAAGATAGCATGTTTTTTGAATTTGGCATAAAAGATTTTATTGATATTCTGCTGGTAGCTTTGCTGTTGTACTATACCTACAAACTGATGAAAGCATCCGGTTCCATCAAGGTTTTCACCGGCATCCTTGTTTTTATCCTGATTTGGCTCGTAGTGACACAAGTGCTGGAAATGAAACTGTTGGGCTCTATTTTCGACACCTTGATGAATGTGGGTGTAATAGCCTTGATTGTTCTTTTCCAGGATGAGATACGCCGTTTCTTACTGACCTTGGGCTCTCACCGTCACGTCAGTGCATTGGCACGTCTTTTCAACGGCTCAAAGAAAGAGGCTCTGAAGCACGACGACATCATGCCGGTAGTTATGGCTTGTCTGAGTATGGGAAAACAAAAAGTCGGCGCGTTGATTGTCATTGAACATAATGCTCCTTTGGATGAAATCGTCCGTACAGGCGAAGTGATTGATGCGGCTGTCAACCAACGCTTGATTGAAAACATCTTTTTCAAGAACAGCCCTCTGCATGACGGCGCAATGGTTATCAGCAAGAAACGTATCAAAGCGGCAGGATGTATCCTTCCCGTGTCTCATGACTTGGATATTCCCAAAGAATTAGGATTGCGCCACCGTGCGGCTATGGGAATCTCGCAGCAGTCGGACGCCCATGCCATCATTGTCTCCGAAGAAACGGGCGGAATCTCCGTGGCTTATCGCGGACAATTCTATCTCCGCCTGAATGCGGAAGAGCTGGAAAGCCTGTTGACAAAAGAAAACTGATTTTAGTTATAGTAATAATGCAATGGTCAAAAGATGATGGTCATAAAATGACTATCATCTTTTGACCATTGCTATAAATTCATTATCTTTGGAGCAGAAACCAATGTAATATAGGTATGAACAATCCTTTTGTAACTAATGGCTATGTTTCTGCAAAGTACTTCTGTGATAGGGAAAAGAGACAGAGAACGTGATAACGATGCTGCTTAACGGAAATAATATAGCTTTGATTTCTCCGCGACGATATGGAAAGACGGATTTAATCAGGCATTGTTTTTCCTGTCCGGAAATAAACGAGCGTTTTTATACGTTTATTGTGGACATTTATGCGACCCGTTCATTGCGTGATTTGGTAAATAAGCTCGGGAAAGCTATTTTGCTTTATTTCTAACCCTTTTTGAACGATAATTATCCCCTCCTTTTTAGGTGAATCGCCTACCTTTGCCGTATACTATTAAAATTCTATTTTTGAATAAACCATGAAAAACAAAATCATTGCTTTACTGGTACTTTTTACAGTTATTCTCTTTAGTAGTGCACAGGCGCAAACCACTGCCCACAAATTTGAGGCGGGCAAGAACACATTCCTACTTGATGGAAAACCATTTGTGGTGAAAGCGGCAGAATTGCATTACACCCGTATCCCACAGGCTTACTGGAGTCATCGCATAGAAATGTGCAAAGCATTGGGAATGAATACTATTTGCATTTATATTTTCTGGAATATCCACGAACAGGAAGAAGGAAAGTTCGACTTCTCCGGTCAGAATGATATTGCTGCTTTCTGTAAACTTGCGCAGCAACATGGAATGTATGTTATTGTCCGCCCCGGTCCGTATGTGTGTGCGGAATGGGAGATGGGAGGACTTCCCTGGTGGCTGTTAAAGAAAAAAGATGTGGCCTTGCGCACGCTCGACCCTTATTATATGGAACGTGTCGGCATCTTTATGAAAGAGGTCGGCAAACAACTGGCTCCGTTGCAAGTGGATAAAGGAGGAAACATTATCATGGTTCAGGTGGAGAACGAGTATGGCTCTTACGGAACCGATAAACCATACGTTTCTGCCGTGCGTGATTTGGTACGTGAATCCGGTTTTACCAATGTGCCTCTGTTTCAATGCGACTGGAGCAGTAACTTTACCAATAACGCACTCGACGACCTGCTTTGGACGGTAAACTTCGGAACAGGAGCCAATATCGACCAGCAATTCAAGAAACTCAAAGAGCTTCGTCCCGAAACTCCATTGATGTGTAGTGAGTTCTGGAGCGGATGGTTCGACCACTGGGGACGGAAACATGAAACGCGTCCTGCAAAAGACATGGTACAGGGCATCAAGGATATGCTCGACCGGAATATCTCTTTCAGTCTTTACATGACTCACGGAGGAACGACTTTCGGACATTGGGGTGGTGCCAACAATCCTGCCTACTCTGCTATGTGCAGTTCTTACGACTATGATGCCCCGATCAGCGAAGCCGGATGGACGACAGAGAAATACTTTCTCCTTCGCGATCTGCTGAAAACATATCTTCCTGCCGGTGAAGCGCTGCCGGAAGTTCCTGCTGCACTGCCTGTCATTGAAGTGCCCGAATTTCATTTCACCAAAATAGCTCCGCTTTTCTCCAACTTGCCGGATGCCAAACAGTCGGTGGATATCCAGCCGATGGAACAATTCAACCAAGGGTGGGGAACGATCCTGTATCGTACCACATTGCCCGAAGCAGTAACCTCAGGCACTACATTGAAAATCACCGAAGTGCACGACTGGGCACAAATCTACGCCAATGGCAAACTGTTGGCTCGCCTCGACCGCCGCAAAGGAGAATTTACCACTACCTTGCCGGCCTTGAAGAAAGGCACACAACTGGATATTCTGGTAGAGGCAATGGGACGTGTCAACTTTGATAAGTCCATCCACGACCGGAAGGGAATCACCGAAAAGGTAGAACTCCTTTCGGGCAATCAGGCGAAAGAACTGAAAAACTGGATTGTATATAACTTCCCTGTAGACTACTCATTTATCAAGAACAAGAACTACAAGGACACGAAAATATTACCGACTATGCCCGCTTACTATCGATCATCTTTCAAACTCGATAAAGTAGGCGACACTTTCCTCGACATGAGCACATGGGGTAAAGGTATGGTATGGGTGAACGGTCATGCGATGGGGCGTTTCTGGGAGATCGGCCCCCAACAGACACTCTTCATACCGGGCTGCTGGTTGAAAGAAGGAGAGAATGAAATCCTCGTCCTCGACCTGAAAGGGCCTGCCAAAGCCTCTATCAAAGGTTTGAAGAAACCTATTCTTGACGTGCTTCGTGAAAAAGCTCTCGAAACACACCGCAAGGATGGAGAAAAGTTGAAACTGACAGGAGAAAAGGTTGCGCACGAAGGAGCCTTCACTCCGGGCAACGGCTGGCAGGAAGTACGTTTCGCCGTTCCGGCGAAAGGACGTTTCTTCTGTCTGGAAGCACTCTCTCCGCAAGCAAATGATAACATCGCAGCAGTGGCAGAGTTCGATGTCCTGGGAGCTGATGGCAAACCGGTATCTCGTGAGCATTGGAAGATTCGTTATGCCGATAGCGAAGAAACGCGTAGCGGCAACCGTACAGCCGACAAAATATTTGATTTGCAGGAATCTACTTTCTGGATGACCGTGGACAATGTTCCTTATCCTCATCAATTGGCGATTGACTTGAGTAAAGTGGAAACAGTGACCGGCTTCCGCTATCTGCCCCGTGCCGAAAAAGAATATCCGGGCATGATTAAAGAATATCGGGTGTATGTGAAATCTGCTGACTTTAACTACTAAACAATTGATGTACAAGCATTGAAATGATAATAGATATGAAGAAAAATATAATCCTTTTCGCACTCCTTTTCGTAGGAGTGTTGACTGGATATTGCCAACAATCTGCTTACCTGTTCGTTTATTTCACCGGCAATCGCATGAGTGAAGAAGCCGTCAGGATGGCTGTTAGTCTCGACGGATATAATTATAAAGCCTTGAATGGAAATCAACCGGTACTTGATTCCCGTGTGATTAGTTCAACAGGCGGAGTGCGCGATCCTCATATTTTACGTTGTGAAGATGGGAAGACATTTTATATGGTAGTTACAGACATGGTATCTGCCAATGGATGGAGTTCTAATCGCGCCATGGTATTGCTGAAATCGAAAGACCTTGTACACTGGACTTCCAATATCGTAAATATCCAGAAGAAATATCCCGATCAGGAAAACCTGAAACGTGTGTGGGCGCCACAAACGATTTATGACAAGGAAGCCGGAAAATACATGATCTATTGGTCCATGCAACATGGCAATGGTCCGGACAGTGGACGGAATCAGATGACTATAAGCAGCAGACGAAGGATGCAGTAGAGGGTGCGGGCATCTTTCCATTGATTGGCTCGGATAAGTATATCTTGATGTATGATGTGTATATGAAAGGCAAATACCAGTTTACGGAAAGTGCTGATTTGGAACACTTCAAAGTGATTGACCATGCCGTTAGTATGGATTTCCATCCACGCCACAGTTTCTTGTCGCGAAGATGATTTCGTTGAAAGGAAATTTGGGCACCTCTCATCTACAAATTCAATGAATTTCAAACGGGTAGTCTTCATTTCCAGATAAATACATTCATTCTTTCGTCTTTTTCTGAGTTATTAAGATAAGGTGGATTCACTAGTGTAATCCAGGAAAATAGTATACGATATTGGAAAAAGTGTATATTTTACTCTTGTTTACTTGTTTCTTATGTATTTTTAAGTGTAAAACAACCAATTATAGCTTGAAATATATCAGTTAGAATAATGAAAATCTTAACTTTGCGATTGATAATCTTAATGCAATAGATACCATGAGAAAATTATTCCTGTTTTTAGTTGTTTTGTTTTTGTCGTTTCAGCAAGTCACTTTAGCTGCCATCAAAGAAATGACGAGTACCCCCGATTCGGTTTATCTCTTTTCCTTCGCTACTTCCGGAGACGACGGACGTAGCGGGCTTCGTTTTGCCTGGAGCATGGATAAGGAAAACTGGTTTGAAGTCGGCCGGAACTACGGATATCTCCGGTGTGATTACAGTCGCTGGGGAGCACAGAAGAAGATGCTCGATCCTTATTTGAAACATTCGCCAGCGGGCGAATGGATATGTACTTGGAAATTGAATGATCGTGATGGATACGGTCAGTCCACTTCTAAAGACTTGATAAACTGGACCAGCCAGAAATATCCCCGTACTACTTCCGATTTTGACGGAACAAGAGTGAAAGCCGTAGTTGCCGGAGAGGAGCATAAAGGAACTATCAACCGGGTAGCGTGGACTTTGGTAGATGGATTAAATAAGAATTATGACTGGAATCAATATCGGAACTCATTGTATGGAGAACGTCCGGTGCAGGATGGAGAACGTTTTACCGGTTTGAAGCCTGTAAAAGCAACGGTCACCGTACAGCCCGAACGTGCCAAAGCCATCAGCGATGTCTTGTTGGGTGCTTTTTTTGAAGATATTAATTATTCGGCAGACGGAGGACTCTATGCAGAGCTGATCCAGAACCGTGATTTCGAATACGACCCTTCAGACAGGGAAGGGGATAAGAACTGGAATAGTACTCATTCCTGGACACTGAAAGGAGATAAAACCACTTTTGCCATTAACACTACCGATCCTATTCATGCCAATAATCCACATTATGCCGTATTGAATGTAGAACGACCGGGAGCCACGTTAGAAAATACGGGCTTTGATGGTATCGCGCTGAATGTCGGAGAGAAATATGATTTTTCCATATTTGCGAGGGTTCCGCAGGGTAAATCAAATAAATTGCAAGTTCGTTTGGTAGATGGAGAAGGAAATATATGTGGAGAGGCTTCTCTGACTGTATCTTCCCGCCAATGGAAAACGTATAAAACAGTGATTACTGCCAAAGCAACCGCAGATACTCGCCTTGAAATCATTCCCCTATCTGCTGGAGAGTTGAATCTGGATATGATTTCCCTGTTTCCGCAGCATACATTTAAAGGACGTAAGAACGGACTCCGCAAGGATCTGGCTCAAGTGTTAGCTGACATTCATCCCCGTTTCATCCGTTTTCCCGGTGGCTGTGTGGCTCATGGTGATGGTCTGAAGAATATCTATCAATGGAAAAACACGGTCGGTCCGTTAGAAGCAAGAAAGGCTCAACGCAACCTTTGGGGATATCATCAAAGCATGGGACTGGGATATTTTGAATATTTTCAATTCTGCGAAGATATTGGTGCGGAACCGCTTCCGGTATTGGCTGCTGGTGTTCCTTGCCAGAACTCTGCCTGTCACGGTGACTTGAGAGGCGGACAGCAAGGCGGTATCCCAATGAGCGAAATGGGGGCTTATATTCAGGATATTCTTGATCTGATAGAATGGGCAAACGGCGACGCTAAGAAGACAAAGTGGGGAAAGGTACGTGCCGAAGCAGGCCATCCGAAACCTTTCAACCTGAAATACATCGGTATCGGAAATGAAGATCTCATCACCGATATCTTCGAAGAACGTTTTACAATGATATTTAATGCCATCAAGGAAAAATATCCGGAAATGATCGTTGTAGGTACAGTAGGACCGTTCAATGAAGGAACAGACTACGTAGAAGGATGGAAACTGGCCGACAAACTGGGTGTGCCGATGGTGGACGAACATTATTATCAGACTCCGGGATGGTTCCTGAACAATCAGGATTTCTACGATAAATACGACCGTTCGAAAAAGACAAAAGTATATCTGGGCGAATATGCGACTCATATCCCGGGACGAAAAGCGAATATCGAAACTGCACTGACGGAAGCTCTTTATCTTGCTGCCCTGGAACGCAATGGAGACGTTGTACACATGACTTCCTATGCTCCTCTTCTCGCCAAAGAAGGACATACCCAATGGAATCCGGATTTGATTTACTTCAATAACCGGGAAGTGAAACCGACCACCGGATATTATGTGCAGAAACTCTACGGACAGAATGCCGGAAACGAATATTTGCCGTCGAAAATCACTTTGGATAATAAAGACGATAAAGTGCAGAAACGTTTTGCTTCTTCCATTGTCCGTGATTCGGCTAGTGGAGATGTAATTGTGAAGTTGGTCAACTTACTTCCTGTAGAGGTGAATACCCATGTCGACCTTTCCGGAATCGGTGTGATACAGCCTTCTGCAAAGAGAACCGTACTGACCGGTAAACCGGCAGATACTCCGCTACCTGTTGAAGATACAGTGGAAGTGGCAGAAAAGTTTGATTGCCAATTGCCTGCCTACTCTTTTACGGTGATCCGGATAAAAAAGGCAAATGAGAAATAACAGGAAATAAATGAAAAACATAATAACATGAATAATATGAAGAAGATAATAAGCGCTCTGCTGGCTGGTTGCTGTCTGACTTCGCTGACGGCACAAGACGTGGTCGTGAAAGGACCGGATGAAAAACTGCAATTGGTTGTCTTTACTTCCCCTGCCGAAAAGCCAAGTTATTCCATTACCTATAATGGGAAAACCATGCTGGAGAAATCACCTTTGGGTATGAACACGAATATCGGTGATTTTGCTAAAGGAATGAAACTGACAGGGCATACGGTCACCCCCATTGATACTGTCTACCATCAGGATCGTATTAAAACCTCACAAGTGCATTATCAGGCAAACGAGCTGAACTGTCATTTTGAGAATCCGAAAGGACAGAAAATAGACGTTGTCTTTCGTGTCGGCAACAATGATGTAGCTTTCCGTTATACCCTGCCGCGTCAGGATGGAAAAGGAAGTGTAACGGTGACTGCCGAAGAAACCGGTTTCCGTTTCCCGCAACAGACTACTACTTTCTTGTGTCCGCAAAGCGATGCCATGATAGGATGGAAACGCACAAAACCCAGTTATGAGGAAGAATACAAGGCAGATGCTCCGATGAGTGACCGTTCCCAGTACGGGCATGGTTACACATTCCCTTGCCTGTTCCGTATCGGTGACGATGGTTGGGTGCTGGTCAGCGAGACAGGAGTGGACAGTCGATATTGCGGCTCACGTTTAAGCGATGTGAGCGAAGATAATCTGTATACGATTGCTTTCCCGATGGCAGAAGAAAATAACGACAACGGAACGGTTGCTCCGGCATTTGCCTTGCCGGGAGCTACTCCCTGGCGTACTATCACTGTCGGCGAGACTTTGAAACCGATTGTGGAAACAACTGTTGCGTGGGATGTCGTGCGTCCTCTTTATGAAACAAGATATGACTACCGTTTCGGACGCGGCACATGGAGCTGGATTCTTTGGCAGGATGGTAGTATCAACTATGACGATCAGGTGCGATATATTGATTTTGCTGCCGCAATGGGATATGAGTATGCGTTGATTGATAACTGGTGGGATACGAACATCGGTCGCGAACGTATGAAGTCTTTGGTAGAATACGCACGTAGTAAAAGCGTGGAACTCTTCTTATGGTATAGCTCTTCCGATTATTGGAATGATATTGAGCAAGGGCCGGTTAATCACATGGACAACGCCATTATCCGCAAACGGGAGATGAAATGGTTACAGAGTCTCGGAGTAAAAGGCATCAAAGTTGATTTCTTTGGTGGCGACAAGCAAGAAACGATGCGCCTGTATGAAGATATCTTGAGTGATGCCGACGATCACGGCCTGATGGTGATCTTCCACGGTTGTACAATCCCTCGCGGATGGGAACGCATGTATCCGAATTATGTTGGTAGTGAAGCCGTACTGGCATCCGAGAATATGATATTCAACCAACATTTCTGCGATGAAGAAGCCTTCAATGCTTGCCTACATCCGTTTATCCGCAATACGGTGGGTAGCATGGAATTTGGCGGCTGTTTCCTGAACAAGCGACTGAACCGCAACAATGACGGAGGAACTACGCGTCGCACTACTGATATATTCCAACTGGCCACTACCGTATTATTCCAGAATCCGGTACAAAACTTTGCGCTTGCTCCTAACAACCTGAAAGATGTTTCTCCTGTTTGTATGGACTATATGAAAGCAGTTCCTACCACTTGGGACGAAACACGCTTCATTGATGGATATCCTGGGAAATATGTCGTGCTGGCACGTCGTCACAATGATACTTGGTATCTGGCTGCTGTGAATGCAGGAAAAGAAACGTTGAAGTTGAAACTGGATTTAGAGATGTTTGCCGGAAAAACGGTTACCCTGTATAAGGATGATAAGAAAGGAGAGCCACAGCTAGTGCCGTTGAAAGTAAAAGAGAACGGTAAAGTACAGTTGGAGATTCTTCCGCAGGGAGGTGCTGTATTGGTAAACATTTTTGGGCGGTGGAGATGGCTGGGTATTGGCAGGATTGGCAAAAGTGCTGAAGGAGCTTCCTGAAACAGATAAGTATCGTCAGGAATATATAGACCGTTTCCGTACATTAGCCAAATCTGTTGCTGCTTGTCAACAATCGGAAGGCTACTGGACACGCAGTATGCTTGACCCGGAACATGCGCCGGGGCCGGAAACCAGTGGAACGGCTTTCTTTACTTACGGTTTGCAATGGGGCATAAATAACGGCTTCCTTGATTCAGATGAATACCAGCCGATAGTTGAAAAAGCATGGAAATACCTGTCGACAGTTGCTTAGCAACCCGATGGAAAGGTAGGCTATGTGTAGCCGATTGGTGAGAAAGCGATACCGAGGCAGGTAGTAGACGCAAATTCTACTTCCAATTTTGGAGTCGGAGGCTTTCTGTCGGCAGCTTGTGAGGGGGTACGTTATCTGGATAAATAATCCGTGCCTTAATTCAGCATCAAACTCATATAAGGGTTTAACTTCTTGAGTATTTTCTCTGTTAATTCATTTATGTTTGTTTGTATATGTGCGCCGGGTAGCCGCTCGGCGCTATATCTGCATTTCCCGTCAGACAGATAGTAATAACCATTATTCACCGATAACTGCTTGTCTGATACTTCGAGTTGCATTTCATCTTCAGGAAAGGCGGATGCATAAATCTGCAATACTTCTTTAGCATTGATAATTCGTGCCATTCCTAATGAATGTTGAGGCAATTCTTTATCGGGTGGTAGCAATTGGATTATATGGTTACATCCGGTATATTGTTTAATGGCAAATAATAAACTGTACTCCGTATCCTTATCTTCTGCCAGAAGTTCATTAATAATGATACAGTTTTCTCCTTTATATATAATGGCTATTCCCCGTATTTCATTAGCTTGTCTTGCAACGAATAAATTTCCCCTACTTATAGATAAGTCTGCCATAACAACCTGGAAATCCTCTGCGGAATGTTGAATGCAGCAAGGACGTTCGGACAACTTCTTATTCAAAAATGAATAGACTTCATCTTGAGGTTCGGAAACGACATTGACAGTAATCTCTTTGGAAGGGATAAACTCTGGTAAAGTCATCTCCTTGACCGAATATTGAAAGACAGAAGCATATCCCATACGTTTGTAATAATCGAACAGCCAGGGCTCTGCCGGTATCAGTGTGCTGAACTGTACCCCATTCCGCAGCATACGGGCAAAAGACTGTGATAAGAGTTCGCGCATCACTCCCTTACTTCGAAAATCAGGATGCGTGCAGGCTCCTGAAATATACGAAGTCTGCACCGTTTCTCCGCAGAAAGTCATCGGATAAGGAAGCATCTGAAGCGCAGAGATAACCTCGTCACCACTTTGGATGGCAACGTTCACTTCGTTCTTATAGCGTAGCTTGAAGTACATTTCAACAAACTCTTCGCTATCCTCGAAGCACAATTTCCACAATGCTTTTACTTGTTCCTTTGTTATCATATTCGTTCGCAGGGAATTTACCATTTAACCATATCCAACGGATGAATTTTGAGACAAGCCATATACTTTTCAAGAATCGTCACCGGCTGATAAGACAGTTTGGCTTTCCGTAACCCCTCGATTCCTAAATCCTCTTCCCGGTTGATATAAATATACTGTTCGGGAATCCGGTTTGCAAATTCATAGTTAATCATGGCATAAGCACCCTCAATGGAAGTGTCTGCCTTTTCTACATGCACGCCGAATGTCTCGTGATTGATAGGCATGCCAAAAGTGAATGCGACGATTTTTCCGTTCACATGGAGAATGCCACCGGTCAATCCGAGGGCTTCAAAGTTATGAAGGGCATAAATCAAGGCACGGCGTTCATTACCCGTTCCTTCTTGTTGGTCACAATTATTCACTTTGCACCATTCCGCTTCCAAATCCATACATTCCTGGATACGGTCGGGAGTAATCGGGGTATATTCATAATCCGGATATGTATTGCGGAATCGGTTGATATGATTTCTTTTTGCCTGGAATTTCTTTCCTTTTAAAGTCGAAAGGTCGCTTCTTAGATAAATGTAATCTGCATAATCACGGTCTTCCGTGAAAGTAAATTGTCCGGGAAGGATAGCTTCGAGTTCGGCACGCATACAGCTGCATACTCCCAGCATGCAAAAGGGCTGGTTTTCTTGTCCGGCATCCTCTATCAACTCTTTCAATACGGCTTTTAAGTCACCGGTGCCTACAGGCATCATATATGCCAGTTGTTCTCCTGCCCAGAATTTAAATACTAAAAAGTTGTCGATAACAGCGAACTTGGTATCATACAGGAATCTCCAGCTACAAAGATTGGAGAATGACAGGTCACAGTTACGCCGCTCACTTTTCATTGTAAATGAGGTAATCGTGTCTTTATCTGCTAATGTGATATCTTTAAATGGAATCATAAAATTGCGTTTTGCGTTTAACTCTTTATATAACGGAAAATCAAGCAATTTTGTTTTTACAGAATGCCTAATAATCGAAGAATGGTAGGTGTCAGCAGTGCAGTGAATATTCCGTTCAGTGTCAATCCCAGGCTGGCGTATGCTCCGTATTTGCTGCTGACATCCATTGCCGTCGAGGTTCCGACAGCATGGGCGGCTGTTCCCATGGAAAGCCCTTGGGCAATCGGACTGCCTACACGCATAATCTGCATCGTCTTAAAACCGCAGATAGCTCCCAATAATCCGACTGCCACTACAACTGCCGCTGTCAGTGACGGAATGCCACCGATAGCTTTCGTCACTTCCATCGCAATCGGGGTAGTTACCGATTTCGGGGCGAGAGACAGGATTACTTCTTGCGAAGCCCCCATGAATTTCGCAATCAGCACTACCGAAATGACTCCGACGATACATCCTGCCAGTTGTGACAAGAGAATCGGTAATAACTGCTTCTTGATCATTTCCAACTGAAGATATAAAGGTACGCCCAAGGCGACTACAGCCGGACGTAGCCAGAATTCGATAAGATGTCCCCCCTTATTGTAAGTCTCATAAGAGATACCGGTCATTTTAAGGAAGATAATAAGAACGGCGATAGTCAGTAATATCGGATTTAGCAATACTAACCCTGTTTTCTTCTGAAGCAGCTTGGCAAAGAAGAAAATCCCGAAGGTGATGGCCAGCAGGAAGAAGTTATTTTCTAGGAAATTCATTTGTCTTTATCAGTTAAGTTGTTTTTTTCTTTACGGTGAAGTCTTTCCGGCAGATGGAAATCTGTCAGGTGCAGTTTGCGTGCCAGTTTGATTTGACGCGCCAGTCTGAACTTACGGACAATCTGGTGAACCCATCCCGTGACAACGAGCACAAGGGCAGTACTTACAATTGTAGCTGTCACTATCGGCCAGAACTCTGCCGCAATAACATCGAAGTATAACATAAGCGCCACTCCGGGCGGGACAAAAAAGAAACCTAAGTTAGCTACCAGAAAGTCGGACAATCCCTGTACCCAATGCAGTTTAATCCAACCTAATTTCAGAAAGAGGGTGAGCAGCAGCATACCGATGATGCTGGAGGGGAGCTTGATATCCGTAAGATAAACTATCAATTCACCCAAAGCCAAACAGCCAAATAAAATGGCGCACTGACGTATCATATACTAATTACCTATTGATTTTGTTTGAAAACGCTGCAAAGGTATGAAAAATAGGAGTACAGTGTTAAATATTATAATATTTTAGACTTGGGAGTAAAAAACGGACGAAATTGTAATGTGGATATTGCAAAATTGAGTACTTTTGCACCGAAATTTACAAATCGTAAGTAGGTTTTATAATATTATTCAATATATCTTATGCTCAATTTAATCAACCAAATCGTTGAACGCGCGAAAGCAAACCGCCAACGTATTGTTCTTCCCGAAGGAACTGAAGAACGCACATTAAAAGCTGCCAATCAGATTTTGACAGACGAAGTTGCCGACCTTATTTTGTTAGGAAATCCGGCCGAAATTAATGAACTTGCTACAAAATGGGGATTGGGAAACATCGGTAAAGCTACTATCATTGACCCTGAAACTTCTCCGAAGCACGAAGAGTATGCACAGTTGCTATGTGAGCTTCGCAAGAAGAAAGGAATGACTATCGAAGAAGCCCGCAAACTTACGAATGATCCTTTATTCTTTGGTTGTTTAATGATGAAGAGTGGTGACGCAGACGGTCAGTTGGCTGGGGCTCGTAACACTACCGGCAATGTATTGCGTCCTGCTTTGCAGATTATCAAGACGGCTCCGGGCATCACTTGTGTTTCGGGTGCCATGTTGTTGCTGACTCATGCTCCCGAATACGGAAAGAATGGAATTTTGGTAATGGGAGACGTAGCAGTAACACCAGTTCCTGATGCTAACCAATTGGCTCAGATTGCTGTTTGTACGGCTCAGACTGCAAAGGCTGTGGCCGGAATCGAGAATCCGAAAGTAGCTATGTTGAGTTTCTCAACGAAAGGTTCTGCCAAGCACGAAGTAGTAGACAAAGTGGTAGAAGCAACTAAGATTGCCAAGGAAATGGCTCCGACTCTCGATTTGGATGGCGAACTGCAGGCAGATGCGGCTCTTGTTCCTGAAGTAGGTAAAAGCAAAGCGCCGGGTTCAGAGGTAGCCGGACAAGCAAATGTACTGATTGTTCCGAGCCTGGAAGTAGGTAACATCTCTTATAAGTTGGTTCAACGTTTGGGACATGCTGAGGCTATCGGTCCGATTCTTCAAGGTATCGCTTGTCCGGTAAACGACTTGTCTCGCGGTTGCTCTATCGAAGATGTATATCGCATGATTGCTATCACAGCCAATCAGGCTATTGCTGCAAAAGCAAACAAATAAGTATCAGCTATAAAAGTTTCAAGTATTAAATCGAAAACGATATGAAAATTCTTGTATTGAACTGCGGAAGTTCATCTATTAAATATAAATTGTTCGACATGACCACTAAAGAGGTTATTGCTCAAGGTGGTATCGAAAAAATCGGTCTGAAGGGTTCGTTCCTGAAACTGACTTTGCCGAATGGTGAAAAGAAAATCTTGGAAAAAGACATTCCTGAACATACGGTAGGTGTGGAATTTATCCTGAATACGTTGATTAGCCCTGAATATGGCGCTATCAAGTCTTTGGACGAAATCAATGCGGTAGGTCACCGTATGGTACATGGCGGTGAACGTTTCAGCGAGTCTGTATTGTTGAGTAAGGAAGTATTGGAAGCCTTTACAGCTTGTAATGACTTGGCTCCGCTTCACAACCCTGCCAACCTGAAAGGTGTGAATGCAGTTTCTGCTATTCTTCCTAACATTCCTCAGGTAGGTGTATTTGATACGGCTTTCCATCAGACAATGCCGGATTACGCATATATGTACGCTATTCCTTACGAATTGTACGAGAAATATGGTGTACGCCGTTACGGTTTCCACGGAACTTCTCATCGTTATGTTTCGAAGCGTGTATGCGAATTTCTAGGTGTAAATCCTGAAGGAAAGAAAATCATCACTTGCCACATCGGTAATGGTGGTTCTATCGCTGCTATCAAAGACGGCAAGTGTATGGACACTACTATGGGATTGACTCCGCTGGAAGGTTTGATGATGGGTACTCGTAGCGGTGACATTGATGCCGGTGCAGTTACATTTATTATGGAAAAAGAAGGTTTGAATACGACTGGTGTTTCCAACTTGCTGAATAAGAAGAGCGGTGTACTGGGTATTTCCGGTGTTTCAAGCGACATGCGCGAATTGTTGGCTGCTTGTGCTGCCGGCAATGAGAAAGCTATCTTGGCTGAGAAGATGTACTACTATCGTATCAAGAAATATATCGGTGCTTATGCTGCCGCATTAGGTGGTGTGGATATCATCTTGTTTACAGGTGGGGTTGGTGAGAACCAAATGGAATGTCGTCGTGAAGTTTGTAAGGATATGGAATTCATGGGTATCGAGCTTGACAACGATGTGAATGCTAAGGTTCACGGTGAGGAAGCAATTATTTCTACTCCTGCTTCTAAAGTGAAAGTAGTAGTGATTCCGACAGACGAAGAATTGTTGATTGCATCCGATACAATGGATATTCTGAAGAAGTAATAACTGAATTGATTTATATTGTACGGGGATGTGCCAAGATTGGGACATTCCCGTCTTTTTTTGTTTTAGTTTTACCTCATCGCTTCTTTCATTTATTTTCAAGAAACAACATTGTAATATGAGGCAAGTGGCTAATGGGCTACAAATGGGGGAAACTTTGGGAGGGTTCATGTATATTGTTGCAGTCTCAATGCCATTATTGTTTATTGTGGGATAGGAGATTTTTTTTGTCTTTTACTGTGAAGTTCATGCCACACCACCGGAAAAGTTGATTATAAAAAAGATGAATGATAAATTGATAATACAGTATTTGGACCGGCTTCAGAGTAGAATAGTTAGTAAATGGACGGCGAAATAAACGGGAATTTCCAGTTGCTGCCGTGAAAACATCTGATTGCATATCTAAACAAAATATTATAGACGGTTTTACCCCCCCCCCCCCATACAAAACTGTGATGTTTCGCATGGGGGTATTATTGATAATCAGCTTGGAATATTTTGTTTTTTATAAATACCTCGTAAGCATCCTATATTTTCTGACAAACAGGACAGTAATAAACAGCTCCGCCCCCGCTTGATGTGTCCTTTATGATAGTATTCCCACATTGAGGGCAGGGATTGTTCAATGTGTTTTTGGATAAAATGGTCTTATAATTACCGTGATTACCTAATAAATCCACTTCCGTATCCCTTCCATCTTGCAGAATCATATTCTTTAGAGTTGTTTTATAGCTTGTAGCAAACTCGATTTTTCAAAATCTGCCAATGAACCGATTTTTCTTTTGGGATTAATTTTTGCATTAAACAATATATCCTGCAATACTCCATTTCTCAAACCGGGAATACGTTGTTCCGTAGCCAATACTGCTTTTACGGATAACTTAGGTCCCAAATCTGCCAGCATTGTCTCAAAGTATTGTTCATTGAAAGCCTCGCTTAACGGTGACAGATTTTCCATATTTTTCTTATAATATATCTCATTATATATGCCGTTATAAGCAGCTATTACCCCAAACATTCCTACTGTAAATATCAAATAAGTATTATCGTCCAGTGTTAGTGATAACTGATAATTGTCCGGCATCTTACCTGACATTGTTCCATCTCTCAAATTTGTACCATCCCCGAAACTAATCTTAGTATCTTTATCCAAAACAATGTCTACGTACATGCCAAAACTCACTGAATATTCAATTTTTCTTCCAACAAGTAATTCTCCATATATCGAAGAATCACCATAAAAGAATGCATTTTTATGATACTTCGTTGCGTTAAATACCTTTGTGATAATCCTGCCTTTCAGATTCTGATTTATCTGTCTGCTCACAGTCTGATTTTCCGGAAGTTCTTTCATAATACCTATTTGTTATATTTCGAATCGTTATATAGTATTTTGCAAAGATAGGAAAGAATTATCTCCGAAGATTATCCAATATTGCTATCTTGTATTTGAGTATTGGTCAGGATAGAATGTCGGGAGGCAGGCGGTCGAGGATATGAAAGCAAAATATGTTGCAGGCTGTCAGGCGGATGACCAGGCTAATCGACGGACTGCTGAATCTTGCTAAGGCCGATTACCGTGACGGGAAATCCGTTTCTGCTGAATATCGCTTTTTCTAACCTGATAGAGAACAACTGCAAAAGATTCTTCTAATAACTCCTCGACTGTGCAAATCTCTTTTGGGGATAAATGGACTGTTGTCCGCCTGTCGGATAGCGGCATCGGTCTGTCGGAAATCGACAAACAGCATCTAAACGTTGGTTATAAAACAGTATGTAAAACATTTCTGCGGGATACTTGCTTTCATCAGGCGAATGTTCCGTAGACAAAAATGCGGTTATGAAATTAAAGACAATACTTTTCTTTATGGGCTGTACGATATCCGGTATGGCTTATACCCGGATTTTCAGTGGTGAATATATCGCCGAGTGGCAGTGGACTACGAAAAACAAGAGGATACCCTTTGGACACCCTCTTGTTTGCTAGGTAAGAAATAATTAATATAGCCCTATTTCTGCTAAACTTATATTATAAATAGATGCAGAATGTGGCGTAGAAACCGCTACCTTTATATATCGGGCTTGTTTGCCGCCTTCTACAAATGGAATGATATTCACTTCTCCGGTGCTATGTCCGATTTCCAATTCTTCCAGATAAGTGGCGTTTTCCCAATTTTCGGAATCTTTGGATACGAATATTTTGACTATGCCGGGACACCAGGAACGTTTGTTCTCATTATCGAAATAGGTTTGTACAAGTTTCAGGCCTTGCAGGTTTCTTTCTGTCTTTAAGTCCAATGTCAGTGAATAAGTCGTCATTTCTTTTGTTCCGTCAGGTTCCCAACTCGTTTCAACATTATCATCTGTCAGACGTTCCAGATATGATTTGTAATTCTCGGCATCGACTGGAGAAGAAGTGAACTTTAGGTTTGAAAGGTCAAGGAACGAATAATCGGGAACAGATGTTGCTCCTTTTTCCTCGAGATATTCAGCCTGCGTCAGATTGGAATAATGTTTGTTGTAACGTTCTACTACGAAATCAGGATTTAATTCGTGCAGTGTTTTTAAGACAAAATCACTTAATGCAGCATCATATACCTTGCTTTGGGCAGTTTCGGCGTCGTTCACTAACTCATCACGGATATAACGATGCTTTCCTAATACAAGTTTCTTCAAATTGGGTAGATTCAATAAATCTGAGAAACTGCCGATAGTCCAGTCAAAGTAGATTTCTTCGACCGTGGAAGCCCAATCATCCGGAATATCTTCATCGAAACCGAACTGGCGTTTCATTTCCTGCTTGAAGTCTGCATTGAATAATCTGATGTTATCGAGCTCCGTGGGGGGGAATACGATTTCATCTTCACAGCCGGAAATATGACCGGAGCGGTAAAGTTTTACTGGTTTGGATGTGTCTATTGCATTAGGCAATAAATAATAAAGTTTATTGACCAGTTGCTTATCCAGTTCGATTCGTCCGGTACTACCATCTGTTTGAGTGTATGTCAGATAAGCTTCTGTAATATTTTCCTCCCATCCTTGAAAGAGGAGAACCAGACGATTCTTCAAGAAATAATGGTTGGAGATAATTTGAGTGAACGATTGTACCATCTCATGGTTTGTCGTGTACGGACGACCATAAATCGGGCTTTTTAAAGATGTATTTCCTTCTTTGTCAATCGAACATACTGTTATTTCGTAATTGCCGTCCTCCAAATCCGGAATATTGAAGCTACTTGTTTCTCTATCCAATAGCTGTTCCTTTACTATTCCGTCTTTCGACCACGTGACTTTTATCTTATCAATTACCGGATCTGCGCTGTTCGTCCAGCTGACAATTAACCTGTTCCAACCGGGGCGTACAACCAAGTTCGTACATTTACCGAGATAACGGATAGGACCGTCACCTGCATAATCCTTATAGGTATCTTCCAAAGATTCGCAAGATATCATTGTCAGGATAACTAATAATAATCCTATGTATTTTTTCATGTTTATACTCCTCCTTTTAATCTTTATCAGAATATATTTCAAGTTCATGTAATGTCAGGTGTTTTGTCAGTTTGTTTGTAGTATCATCACGCTCGTACATTGCCGGATACATATTGTAAGCCCCATTGAATTTTATTTTCAAATAACGGAATCCCTCTTTTTGCAGGTCGATATTGATACTCATTGATTTATAAATCGGGCTGGCACCTTCCATCTGGCTTAATGTTCCGAAACAGTGAGCTTTTTTGACTCCACCACATGTTGCTGCGCGATAAGTCCAGCGTGCGTCATCGTCTATATCCGGATCGTCTTCGAATGAACTTAAAACCTCCCATTCTAAATTATTCCAGTTAGAATTGGAAACATCTTGTCTGCAACCGTATATGGTTATGGAGCATGGCAGTTTATTCATCAGGTATCGTTTGAAATATTGCGGCCCTTGATAAGATGCCGAAGTACTATTGCCACCCCAGTCTATAAGAGACTTGGCGCTAAAGGAATATGTACCGACATGGCGGTAGGCATAAAATCGAATTTCTGATACCGGGCGCCTCTTTTTCAAATCAATATATATAGGTTCGGAATTTTCACCTACTCCATTCTCTTTTGAAAGGAATGTATAATAATGATGGGCATCTTTGGTCTGGAACCAGGCGGTTCCCTTATTATCTCCGTCTGTCAGATACTGTAGTCCGATTTTTTCTTCCGGTATTTCCAGTGAATTATTATAGAAAAGAACGAAATTAGACGGTTCGAGTTTTTCTACGTTGAAAGCCTGAATGTTTTCCCAAACCCTTTCTTTCACAATATATCCGCGATAATCTTCGGCGCGTACAATGATGGTGTTATATGCACTTTTTTGTTGCGGCATGTAATGTCTGATATCTTGTCCTGTATTTAGCGGGAATGATTCGAGTAATATCGTATCTTGCTGGTTGTCTAACGGATTGGTGCCGAGATAAAATACATGTGCCATTCCCGTAGTGCCTTCGGGATTGTTGTATTCGAGCGTACATCCGTTCCAGCCGGATTTTACTTCCGCGCCATTGATAAAGCAAATCGGTGCGGAGTCCAATGTGCTGAAAGTTACATCAATTGGCTGTGATTCTTCATTATTCCGTTTCAGGAATGACACATGCGCCGGTACTTCGCTTGTTTCTTCATTGAATCCCGTGATTGTCAGTAAGTCCGTCGAGTTGCTGCCTGTCTTTAATATGTTATTGCCATACGCATCCTTGTAACGTACATTTATAGCTATCACATCCGGATCATCAGGCAGCTTGTAACGCAGTACTGCGCCGCCCATTGCCGGAGTGAATTGGAAAGCACCTGCCGGCAAATCTACAGTAAATCCCTCTGAATCGTCATTGCAGGAAACAAAGGTACAAATTGCCATTATTAAATAGATTAATTTTTTCATACTTGTCTTGTTTTTAAATCAATTCAACAATTACCAGTCGGGATTCTGGACACATCCCGAAATCATCACTTCTTCGCTACCGATAGGGAAGAAATAGTCTCGTGGAGCGGTAAATCCCCGTTTCTTCCATACGATAACCGGTTCCTTGTTATTGTTGTAGAAACGTTCTTCCGTATCTCCTATAATGTTCCAACCGTAAAGCGGTGCGTTAAGCTCTTCATGGGCAGTCATCCAACGGCGGAGATTGTAGAACCTGCGGCCTTCAAAAGCAAATTCTATATTCCATTCCTGCCGGATTATTTCACGCATGCCTGCCTGTGTCTCTACCTTTTGCGGGTTACGCGCATAAGTTTTCCATGCATCGCGCACCTTGGCGATTCCTGCCCGTGTACGAACCTTGTCCAAAGGATCATATACACGTTCGTCCGGTTTGTCCAGATATTCGTTCCATGCTTCAGCCGATGCTAGTAGCAAATCCGGAAGACGGAACAGGATGTCTCCAGATTCGGCGGAACTGTTTGTATAGTAATCTTTTAATGCAACATCCGCATTGTCGAATTTCTTTATATAATATCCTGTGAGGCATTGCGGAATGCTTGAGTCGTAACGTTTGGAAGAAGTTCCCATCAATTGTCCTTGCAGGCATTTGCAAAGTATGGGTTCGTTGGTGCTGTTTACACTTTTTTTATACCAGAATGTATTATGAGCTACGATATTGGCGTAGAAACGGGGTTCGCGTCGGCGATGCAGGCTCAGGATAGATTCTCCAAGCGGAACAATATTTTTATACCGCTCATCACTTTCTGTTGACATGGCATAACGGGAAGCTACCCATTGCTTGTCTTCAGAGAGGGGGAGACCATGTTCTGTATAGTACATTTCTACCATCTTCATGGAAGCACTGAAACCGCCGACACAATATTGGTCATAGTAATTCAAATCTTCTTCCGTAAATCTGGGATGATAGAAAACAGGAGCGGAGAAACGTTGATGACGTACACACAATAGCACTTCCTTGTTGTTATAATCATAGTTCAGACATGACTTCTGGATGTCACGGATGGTGTTCAGCATGGAAGTCGGCCATTCTGCACTTCCTTCGGTCAATTGTTTGCCACCTTCAGCGGCTATTTTCAGCGCCTCGTCGGCAGCTTCCGCGGCTTTTTTCCATTTCTCCTTATCATATGCGGGAAACAAGCGTTCTCCGTTCTTGTTTACCATATCCGCCATCATGTTGTTGCCGTTGAATAACTTGGAAGCTGCGTAAAGCAACGTCATCGCTTTCAGGGCAGCCGCTCCTTCCTTGGAGAAATAAGTGTAGTGGTTCTGCTCCTGCTCCTTATAATAAGGCAGTTTGGGAATTGCCGCGTCGCATAGTTCTACAATTGCATTCACCACTTCGTCAATCGGACGGCGGGGCTGTTGCATTTCTTCAATGGGCGCTGCTGCGTTGATGTTTTCGGGAACCAGGATAATGGGACCGTAGCGGCGCATCAGTTCAAAATAGTACTGTGCTTTCAGTGCTTGTATTTCGGCACGCCAAAGGTCCTTCTCTTTTTGCAACATATTATACACGCCGTCTATATGACTGAGAAACAGGTTGCAATAGCGGATACCGCCATAAAATTTCGTACTTTTCCATACGTCACCATAAGGAGACTGCGCCATTTGTATACCGTCGGCAATCATCAGTCCCGGCATGCTGTTGGGGTTGGTCAGGCGGATATAGTCATCAGCCACCACCTCGTCCGCTCCCCAAAAGGCCGGACAGGTATTGATGTCGGAAATGTCCATCGTTATCATGGAGTAGCAGGTTTTGAACCATGCATATGCATCTTCCCGTTTCTCGAAAGTCGTCTCGATCGTTTCGATATCGTTGTCCGGCACTACATCCAGATATCCCTTGCAGCCGGTGAGGGAGATAGACGCGACGAACAATAAACTGTATATGATATTTTTTGTTTTCATCATCATGTGTTGTTTTTAGAAACTAATATTTAAACCCATGGAATAGGTTTTCTGGATAGGATAATTAAAACCGTTTTCACCTAATTCGACATCCCATATCTTGAAGTTCGTGAAACAGAACGGGTTGTTTGCACTGATGAATAATTTTACATTTTGCATTTTCCATCTGTTCAGCAGCTTTCTAGGCAGGTTGTAGGCCAACTGGAGTGAGGTGCAACGCAGGAAACTGCATTCACGCATGAAATAGGTACTCTTGCGCACTTCAGCTCCGCTGTACCAGTCTTCCTGAGGATTATGAGTGACGATATTTTGCGGAGAAAGGCGCGGCCAGAAAGGTCTTGAGGTCATATTGTCTTCTGACCAGTGATCCTCGTAAATGGCTGTCAGCATGGCGTGGTCACCATAAAAGGGAGAAATGGATTTCGGATTCATGAAGAAAGTACGTTTGCCCGAACCTTGGAAGGCAAAACTGAACTCGAACTCCTTATAGTTAAGGAAACCGCTGAAACCGTAGATTACTCGCGGAGTCTCCGGATAACCGATGTAGGTGGCGTCTGCTACGGTGATTACGCCGTCACCGTTCAAGTCGCGATATTTGATATCTCCCGGCATGACATCACCGTCTTGTCGGGGTGAGTTGTCGATTTCAGCCTGGTCGCGGAATACTCCTTCGGCTATATATCCCACTGCCTGACTGATTTCCTTGCCTGCCATACGCTGCCAGGCTGGTTTGTTGGTCGCTTCTTCAATCTCTTTATAAACGACTTTATTATAAGTGGCGGTAGCGTTTAAAATCATCCAGAAGTCATTGCTGAACTGATGCTGTACTTTGGCTGAAAGGTCGATTCCGCGTGAACGTGTCTTACCGATATTGTCCAGCGGGGGTACTTCAATACCGACATTTGCCGGAATGACATAGCGGTTGGAAAGAATATTGTGGCGGATTTCCTGATAGATGTCTGCTTGTACCTCAAGCAACCCTTTGAAGAACTTGGCTTCAATACCCAGGTTGGCTTGTTCTGCTATTTCCCACTGAATATCCTCATCTCCATAGAAGTTCACAATTTTGCGGGAGCTTGAACCTGCACTCTTATAAGCTTCCACGTCTTTTGTTGTACCGGCTCCGGTTGAACCGATATCCTGTAGATATACATAGCGTGGGGTGGAAATGATACCGTCGTTGCCGACTTTACCCCAAGAGAAACGGAATTTCAAGTAAGAAAGCCAGTTGGAGGCCGGGCGCATCCATTTTTCACTGGAAGCCACCCATGCGGCTCCCAAAGCCGGGAATACTCCCATACGGTTACCTTTTGCAAATCGTTCGGAACCATTGTAACCGACACTGACTTCACCGAAGTAGCGGTCTTTGTATCCATATGAACCGCGTCCCGAATAAGTCAGGTTGCGTTGCGGCATCCCGTTCAGTACGGATGAAATAGGAGTAAAAGTGCGTTCGTAGGCTTGGAACACTCCGGTCAGTGAAGTCTGATGGTCTCCCCAGGCTGCTGTATGATAGACTCGTCCCTCATAAGTGACGCGGGTATCGGTGGTGTTGCTGTTTCCACCCACCCGCAGTGTTTTGGAGGCCATTGTATTTCCTACTCCCGCCAAGGTGTGTTTGCCGGTTTCAAAATCATAATTCTTCAGATAATATTTATAGGGAGTGGTGGTAAAAGTATTGTCATAGTAGCCAGACTGAACATAAGAAGCGCTTAAACGTACTTCCAGACCTTTTACCAAAGCACTGAGATTGTGGATATATTCCGCCTTGTTGGTCGTGGAATATCGGGTGCGTTCCTTATACCCTTGCTGGTTCAACATATAAGGGTTGGTGGCTCCGGCAGCGGTTGTGCCAAAACGGATATGTGGCCAGCTGTAGTTTTCGTCGGCGGGGTAAATCGGGGCAAAATCTACCGGAGAAGCGTTAAAGGCATATGAATAAGCAGCGGATTGGTCAGTCACCGGTCCGTGATATTTATCTATGTTGGTGGCCGAGTTGATAACCAGCCGTATGCCCGAAGTCAGGTTAATATTCAGATTGGTGCGGAAACTTACCTGATTGTTGGTGATATTGCAGTCAAAGTCATTCAGCTTATCGGATTTCAGCATACCCTGATCCCGGTTATAATTGACGGATGCATAATATTGTATTACTCTGGAACCACCACGGATGGTGACACCGGCATGATGGTTGATGCTTTGTCCTTTGAACAGGATATCGTACCAGTCATTGGCAGGATACACCCATGATGGATATCTGCCGGAAGCTGTACGGTTGATGTGTTCCACGCTATATTTGGGAGTTCCGGCGTTGGAACGTCCCATGATAGCCTGATTATACATTTTCATGTAAGTAATAGGGTCTACCACGTCAATTTCCTGTGTGGGTTTGCCGACAACCATCTCGTAGCGTGCGGTGGTATAGACACTTCCCTCTTCTCCTTTCTTGGTAGTGACGAGAATCACTCCATTGGCTCCGCGTGCACCATACATGGCGGTTGCGGAAGCGTCTTTCAGGACGCTGAAAGATTCAATGTCTTCTACTGCCAGACGGGACAATTCCAGTTTGGAGGATTCCACTCCATCAATCAATATCAGGGGGTCGGAGTTGGCGCTAGACTGGAATGAAGTGATACCACGTACATAAAACTTTGTGTTCATTTCGTCTTCAGTTAGGGCTCCCGGAAGTCCGCCGGTCTGCCAGGCAATCATTCCGGGGATTTTTCCGGCAAAGCTTGAGGTCAGGTCGCTGCTTGAGGTTTTCAGTTCACCGGGACGTATGGTCGTAATGGCAGACACCACGCTTTCCTTTTTCTGTGAGCCGAAAGCTACAACTGTCACTTCATCCAGATTCTTTGAAGAAGGCTCCAGACTCAGGTTTACTGTTGTCTTTCCTTTCACTGGGATTTGTTCGGTCTTGTAGCCGATGAACGAGAAGTCCAACACATCATCCGGTTTCACCTTTACAGTGTACCGTCCGTCGAGGTCGGTCATGGTTCCCTGTTTTGTGCCGTGGATTTTGATGTTGACTCCCGGCACGGGGACTCCGTTCTCGTCCACCACCTTTCCTTGTACCTTGATGGTTTCTTGTCTGGGTTCTGCCGTGCGGTTGGCTTCTTTGGATGTCACCGTGATAAATTGTTTGTCAATGGTGTACTCCAATGGCTTGTTACCAATGATTTGCTTCATGGCATCGTGAATGTCTTTAGCACGGATTGTTCCGTTCACGCCATACTTGTTCACATCTTCCGTGATGAACATGATTTTGTAGTCTGTCACTTTTTCCAAGCGTTTGAATACTTGGGGAAGCCGCTCGTTTTTCACTTCAAGCACAATTTCCTTGTCTTTCCCTTTCTGGGCGGTCATTGAGACCGGGCAGAAATGAATAAAGAGGAAGGCTAAAATGAAAATAACTGAAAACTTTCTCATAAACTATTAACATTATATAATTAGACCTTTATTGTAAAATCGGAATCCACTAATAATAAGACACCCCTAAAAATGATTTTTTTTCAAAAAAAGATTGATTTGCTGGAAAAGGTAGCATTAGTTTATGATTGGAAGAGATACTGTATTCATTCTGAAAGAGCCTGTGAATTGGTTGAAGTGTGAATAATAGCAAAAAGAATAGAATATTAACAGAGTGGGTATATACTTTCTTCCGATACCCGTATTTTTGTACGGATATCGGCAAAATGTATTATTCTATGAATGAATATGGTAAGTATGAAGTAGTGTAGGGCTTATCGGATATATAGAGTATTGCCGCTTAATATGGCATGAATCTTTTTCATGTGGTTCAGCAAATCTATCGCCCGTTCCAGTGTTTCGCTGCGTACGCAGAAATACCGGATATGCATATCCATCAATTCTTTGTTTTCAAATACGACGTTGATATTATACCAGCGTCCTAGCTCTTGGGTTACGTCCATCAGCGGCATGTTGTCGAAGTAGAAATACCCGTCTTTCCAGTAGATATAAGCGTCCGTATCTACGTTCTTAACAACGAAAGTTTCGTTTTCACGCCATTGGGCATCCTCTCCAGGTTTTAGAAAGACTGAATTTTCCTTGTTCTCACTGTCGCTGACTTGCACCCGTCCGTTAATCAGAGTTACGTGAGAATCACGGGAGACATAATTGCGCACATTCAGTTCTGTACCCAACACCTGTATCTGCATACGGTCAGTACAGATGACAAAAGGACATTCCGCATTTTTCGCTACTTTGAAATAAGCTTCCCCTTTCAGGCGGACTGATCTAGTCGTGCCGATAAACTGCGAAGGGTATTCCAGGCAGCTTTCCGCGTTCATCCAGACAACAGTTCCATCTTCGAGGGTGATTTTGAAATCTTGCCCCCTCGGGGTGGAAAGACGGTGTGTCTCGATATTTTTTTCGGATATGTCCGGATTGTTTCTGGCAGTATAAGCAAGTTCCAGTGTGTCTTTTTGGCTGAATAATGTACCTACCGTTTCAGGAAGTTCTTCACGCGTGTTCCGTGCAAGGGTGAACCGGTCGCCTGCACTTGTTTGCAACGTCACTTGTTGCACACTGTCAATGGCTTGAAAGGCAACGATTCCAATTCTTGACGACGACACTTCTGTCAGCCATGTGTACAGGAAAACAATGAGGAAAGACGCGGCTATTCCCGTCAGCGTTCCCCATAAAAAACGGTGCGATTTTTTCCCATCAGAGGATTGAGGGGGAACTGCCGGATTCGGGAAAGCATAGGGCTGTATATTTGAGAATGGAATCTTTCGTTCTTTTTGGCGGAATGCCTGCCATTCTTGTTTCACATCGGGTGCGTCATTGTCGTATTGGCGTATTACGGCATTCTTGCAGTTTTGTAGTTCCCGGCAAGTGCGCATAGCTTCCTCGTCCTGCACGACTGATGCAAGTTCTTCGTCGGACAGTTGCTTCCCATTTTCCATCAATCTGACGATTCGTTCCAGTTCTTCTTCCTTTCTATCTTCTTTCTTATCCATTGATTGTAACAATCTGTTTGTTATATATCGTATCCAATCCGGTTTTGTATACCACCTATTTATCTTTTTTAGCAATTCCCGCCCTGAATGCTTTCAAAGCGTTAACGATGTGTTTCCGCACGGCACTGACGCTAATACCGAGTTCGCTGGCAGTCTCGCTATATGTTTTCTTTTGGAAGTAGCACATTTCGAGGATGGTACGGGTTTTGGGGGTGAACTTGGCCAACATGCAGTACATTTCCGAGATTTGTTGTTCCATTTCCTCGTACGTATCGTCTTCACCACTTTCACTATACATATACATATAGAAATCTGCGTACCGGGCTTTTGCTGTTTCATGGCGGAGGTAGTCAACGCATTTGTTGCGTACCAGCGAGTACATGTAACTGACAAGGTTGAGCTGTTCTTTCTGATGGGAAAAAGACCACGCCTGTTCAAAGGCGTCGCCTACAATATCCCGACACGCTTCTTTGTCACCTATCATTTGAAAGGCAAAATAATAGAAGCGGGAATAGTTCCCTTTAAAAAACAGCTCAAACTCAGTCTCTTTTTCCAATACTCCGAACGTTTTGATTCTCTCCTTAATTCAGTTGAGAGTTGCGTGCAAAAATAGTATTTTTGTCTTTATTCTAAAAATAGCAAAGTCACAAATCAATAAAAAAAATATTGATTTGTGACTTTATTTAAATTTGGCAAATGGAATTAATCAATTCTACAATATAGAAGTTTTGGAAGTTGAATATTTTAAAATTGTATATAATTGATTTGAATGAAAAATAGCTTTTTTAATATTCTTTTTTGGGGGGCAGGGTGTCTAATTATGATGCTTTTCCGATATAGAAATAAAGAATCTAACTAAATTAAAGAAGAATAAAATATGAAGAAGTTATCAATTCTATGTTTGTTGGCGATTATTCCATTTTTACTAATTGCACAAGAGAAGGGTATTCAGTTTGTGGAAGGAACATTTGCCGAAGCATTGGATAAAGCAGCAAAAGAAAATAAGAATGTTTTTGTCGATTGTTATGCATCATGGTGCGGACCTTGCCGTTATATGGCTAACCGGGTGTTTAACACAGACACAGTGGGTAATTATATGAATTCTAGATATGTATCTTTCAAGGTAGACATGGAAAAGGGGGAAGGTCCAAAATTACAGAAACAATTCAAAATAAAAGCATATCCTACTTTTATAATATTTAATCCTGCAGGTAAAGAATTAGGAAGATTTGCAGGAACTACATCTGTTTCACAATTTATAGAATATATAGGAATAGTAACTGAAGGAAAAGACATTGCCAATTTGCAAGAAAAAGAAAAGAATGCTGATTTACAGAGAAAAGATACTATTTATGATGAAGGTAAGGGAGTCAAATTTTTGGATATATCTTATGAACAGGCTATAGAAATAGCTAAAATGGAAAATAAACGTATCTTTATTGATTGTTATGCTTCTTGGTGTGCGCCTTGTAGAAAAATGTTAAATACCACTTTTAAAGATACGCGTATCGGGAATCTTCTAAATTTCCAATTCATAGTCATTAAAGTTAATATGGAAAAAGAAAAAGATGGAAAGATGCTCAAAAATAAATTTGGTGTGAATGTTTATCCTACTTATTTATTAATAAATCCAGACGGTACCCTTTATAATTCTTTTGTAGGAGGAGCATCTGTTCTAGACTTTGCTGATAAATTGAAAAATGCATTACTTGGCATAGAAGATGAATATATCCAAAAAGAACGTTTGCGAAAGACAAGATAGTACCTGTTCTCAAATTTGTTGTACAAGATTAATGATATTTCAATATTCTCTTCTTCCTGATGCTGGTGATTTTTGCGGCTTCATTCTTAGGAGCGTTTGAAATCAGACTACCATCGAAGTGGGGAAATGCGGTAGATAGTAAAGCTGAATCTACGACAGGTTTACTAAGTATTTTCCTGATGGCTTTCACGCTTTCATTGGTGTCTTTCTCTTGTACAGGTCCGATTATCGGATTTCTGCTGGTACAGGTATCTACTACAGGAAGTGTGGTTGCTCCGGCAATCGGTATGTTGGGATTTGCCATTGCTTTGGCATTGCCATTTACACTTTTTGCCCTGTTCCCGTCTTGGCTGAAATCTATGCCGAAGTCCGGTGGATGGATGAATGTAATCAAAGTAACGCTGGGTTTCCTCGAATTGGCGTTTGCGCTTAAATTCTTGTCGGTAGCTGATTTGGCTTACGGTTGGAGACTGCTTGACCGTGAGACATTTCTGGCTTTATGGATTGTCATCTTTGCTTTGCTTGGATTCTATCTGCTGGGTAAGATCAAATTTCCGCACGATGACGATGATAATAAGGTAGAAGTCACCCGCTTCTTTATGGCATTAATCTCTTTAGCGTTTGCCGTATATATGGTTCCCGGTTTGTGGGGAGCACCATTGAAAGCCGTATCTGCATTTGCTCCACCTATGCAGACGCAAGACTTCAATTTGTATAAGAACGAGGTACATGCGAAATTCGATGATTATGATTTAGGCATGGAATATGCCCGCCTGAACGGAAAACCCGTTATGCTCGATTTTACCGGATATGGTTGCGTAAACTGTCGTAAGATGGAAGCAGCGGTATGGACTGATCCGAAAGTGAGTGATTTGATTAATAACGATTATGTACTGATTACTCTCTATGTGGATAATAAGACCCCGTTGACAGAGCCCGTAAAGATAATCGAGAACGGTACAGAACGTACTTTGCGTACTGTCGGTGATAAGTGGAGTTATCTGCAACGTGTGAAGTTTGGTGCTAATGCCCAGCCTTTCTATGTATTGTTGGATAATCAGGGGAGTCCTTTGAATAAGTCTTATGCTTACGATGAAGATATTGCCAATTACGTTGAGTTCTTGCAAGTAGGGCTGAGAAGTTATAGTATGATAAAATAGTTATATTATCTGTGTAGAATATATTTCAATCATGTATTGATAATGATAAACGAGCAGGAAAGAAAGCGGATAGGCATTCAGAGAGAACGGATTTAAAATTGTAGATTTGCATTATATTAAATATGATAGCAGATGCATCAAGATAAATACGTTTTCTCATAGTTAGTCTCTTTTTATGATGATTCTAACGGAGAATAGAAAACTTTTTGAGGGGATTTTGATAAAAAGTAGATAAGGAGATATAGTTAGTTCTTTTGTTTTTCTGGAGATTTGGGAGTAGTTTCCCCTTTTTTGTCTTAATTTGCATCTCAAATTCATTCTTAAAACGAATTTACTATGCGTTACTCCGTCATAATCCCCGTTTATAATCGTCCCGATGAAGTGGATGAATTATTGCAAAGTCTTACCATGCAACACTTTAAAGATTTCGAAGTCGTTGTTGTAGAAGATGGTTCCTCCATTCCCTGTAAAGAAGTAGTAGACCGTTATGCAGACCGGTTGAATATAAAATACTTCTCTAAACCTAACTCCGGTCCGGGACAAACCCGTAATTACGGGGCAGAACGTAGCGAAGGGGAATACCTTATTATATTAGATTCTGATGTGATTCTGCCCGAAGGATACTTCGATGCGGTAGAGAAAGAACTTCTCGCTTCTCCTGCCGACGCTTTCGGCGGTCCCGACCGTGCGCACGATTCTTTTACGGATATCCAAAAGGCGATAAATTATTCCATGACTTCTTTCTTTACGACCGGCGGTATCCGTGGCGGGAAAAAGAAGATGGACAAATTCTATCCCCGTAGTTTTAATATGGGAGTGCGACGTGCAGTGTATGAAGCTTTGGGAGGATTTTCCAAGATGCGTTTTGGAGAGGATATTGATTTTAGTATCCGTATCTTTAAGAATGGCTATACCTGCCGTCTTTTTCCGGATACCTGGGTGTATCATAAGCGTCGGACAGATTTGAAGAAGTTCTTCAAGCAGGTGCACAACTCCGGCATTGCCCGTATCAATCTCTATAAGAAATACCCGGATTCTCTTAAGCTGGTTCATTTGCTGCCTGCCGTATTTACGTTAGGAGTAGCGCTTCTACTGCTAGGAACTCCGTTCTGTCTTTTCAGTTTTACACCGATAATTCTCTATGCACTATTGGTATGCATTGATTCTACTATTCAGAATAAGAGCTTACCTATTGGCATTTACTCCATTGCAGCCGCATTTATCCAGCTTATCGGCTATGGAACAGGCTTTTGGCGTGCATGGTGGCAGCGTTGTGTAAGAGGGAAGGATGAGTTCGAGGCTTTCCGAAAGAATTTTTATAAATAGTCAAACTCTTATTTGTCTACTGGCATTCCTTTTTTTGCTTAAAAGAAAAGTTGTCTGACACCCGGGTCTCGGCACGTCTGACACCCGGGTCTTGGATATGCTGACACCCGGGTCTCAGTATCATTGACACCCGGGTGTCAGACAAGATGCGTTAGCATGGAAAAATTATTCCGGTTGCATACAAATAATGTTTTTGATTAATCCTTTAAATCCCATCTGTTTATCGCCAATCTGTTGTAAAGGGAAAATCAGGGTTTCCTGATACCATATACTATCTTTTTTCTGCGCTTTTAAATTGTAAGATACGCCGATGCGTCCTTCCAGACGTTCCTGCAATTTTCCGTTTATATAAAGCGAGGTTCCTTTCTTGTCCCCTTCAATGCGAACTTTAGTCCATGTTTCCACTGGCAAACGGTAGGCGTGGAATACAAATTCGTAGCCGTCGCGGCGAAAAGCGAATTTGCCTGTATTTTGCCAGTTCGTGATAAAGACAGAATGTGGCCCTTTGAATACGACTGCATCAATATTGGCTTTTGTATCCGGACGGATTTCGAATTCCACTGCATACGGATAACCGATTTCGGAAATGGAAGTGAGAAGGGAGTCGTTGCCTTGCAAGATGATTTCTTGTTCGTGCGGAGTCAGTTCTTTTCTACCGTCTACCCGCGCTTGTAAATTAACTCCCGGTGCTTCCGGTGTTCGTTTGCACAGGTTTTCGAATGTATTAAAGGATATGTTGGCTGTATTTTCTCCTTTCCAAAGCTTTTCGGCTATCATCTGCATGGCAGGAAAGGTACGTATGTGTACATCCTGCTGGCTGATACCATTTCCGACGCGGTCGTTCCACACGGCAAACATGGCTCCTGACAGGTTAGGGGAGTACTCTGTCATTTCCCCTTTTTTCATCATACGTGGCGACCAGTTTTCATAGAGCCATTTATATTCGAGAAAGTCATGGTAGTAGTTTACGGATGGTACGATGTACAGAAATTCATCGCAGGTATTGACAACCTTAGCTCCTTCTTTCAGTGCGGTTTCCATGTCCATCCAGTTGTAGTTCCATGCGTTGACGGTTTTTCCTTTCAAATTGACTGGAGTATCTCCTTTCATATGTTTCAGGCTTCCCCATAACCGGGGATTCTTTCCGTACCCGGAAATATATTTCAAATAGTAATCAGTGAAGTAGCGGAATTGTTCCGCCTCTTTGAGGTTATATTCGTCCGTACCTATATGCACGTCCGGTCCGAGAAACACCGGTTCGTCCCCCGCAAGATATTCATTGAATAAAGTATCAAGGAAATTGTACACTTCTTTCTTGTAGAGGTCAAGATGATCCATACCATATTCTTTCTTGTCGGCTGCCAGGTTAGGGTTGTAATGGGTAAAGGCAAGTGAATGGGCGGGGACATCTATTTCGGGAATGATATTGATGCCATAACGCGCTGCCATTTTCTGCAAATCACGAAATTCTTCTTTAGTGTAAGAACCATCTTTTGCCGTCAATCCCGGAAAACAGTCGCTTTCAAGCCGGAAAGCAGCGTATGTCTTCTTCCAGTCATTATCGAAAAACTCGACGAAGCCGTTATCATTCAGATGTATTTGCAACTCGTTCATTTTGTAGAAGGAGAGGATTTTTATATAATCCCTCAAATAGTCTATCGTAAAGAACTTTCTCGCTACATCAATCATCATTCCCCGGTGCGAATACTGTGGATAGTCTGAGGTTTTCCCCTGCAAGATTCCTGAAGGCTGGTTATGAAGCATTTGCAGTAGTGTGCGCGTTCCCCAAAATACGCCTTTTACGGTGGAGGCTTCAATCGTTACACGGTTGTTTATATTCATTTCATAACCTTCTTCTTTTGAGGAGGTGGGGGAGTTTTTCAGAGACAGGTAGATGGAGCTTTTTTCCGGTTTGCCGGAAATTACCTGATAATTCCATCCGAACATGGCTTTCAGGTCCTTTGTTACTATCTCCGCAGTTTCTTTCAGCAGGCTTTCCGCTTCGGGCGCAACGATTATTTTTCCAGTTGCCGGCAGTGCCAGCTTTCCTTTTCCTGCTTTCCAGTTCTGTAAGGAGGGAATCACTTGGGGAATATTGACTTGTGCATTTGCTACCATACCCAGCAGCAATAGGATACATAAAATACTTATCTGCTTTTTCATGCTTATTAGATTTAGTTTATACTTATCTTACTGATGCAAAATTAGGATGTTTGGAAAGAAACATGTTCCAAAAATAGACTTATGGATTCCAAAAATCATTTATTAAATGAAATAAGACTACCTTTGTGCTCTCAATTATATAAATAACGTGAGTTCGACGAAATCAAAACAAAGCAAGTTGTGTATCTAATGTACGTTGCACATTGATACACGGTTTTTTTGGGAACATGCAGTACGCAGCAATAGCCCCCAGAATGTTGACGATGAAATTGTCAAAACTCCTATGCCTGGAATGCTCCACCTGTGCGATGTTTTTCAATTCATCGTTTACCGTCTCTATAATAGCCCGTTTCCGAAGAAGCAGTCTGTCCGACACGCTCATCAAAGCGCCTTTCATATTGCTTTTCAGTTTAGTGATAAGTTGTATGCCATCGACAAACAAGCGTTGGAAAAGATTCTTGCTGATATATCCTTTGTCCGCAACCAGCTTACCATAGATAAAATCGATAAATGCCTTGTATTCCAACGGTTTCCTGTCATCCACATCACCCGGAGTTATCATGAAGTTTAGCAGTTCGCCTTTTTCATTACAAATTAGATGCAGTTTGAAACCGAAGAACCATCCCATGGAACACTTACCCCTTTGGGCTATACCCTTGAATACTTTATGGACATGTATCCTTTGATTCCTGCATACCCTCAGAGGAGTGCTGTCCACGAAACTGATGCCTGTGCATTTTCCCAGCAACACTTTCTTGATGAATAGCGCCAAAGGGACAGCCACTTCTTTTTCAAGTTCCACAAAACGGTTGTATGATACAACCAGCGGGAAGAGATGGCGCATATGCTTACAGACTTTTTCCAAATAGAAATGTTTAAGATAGCGGTAGCCCGAATCATGGAACAATATCATAATCAACATGATTTCTGCCTTTGACATGGTCGAATCGCGGTGATAACGCCGCTTGTTGTCTGATTTCAGCGTATATTTTTGCATCATTGCATCAAAAAACTTGCAGAAGTCATCTGCCATACAAAATAATTCTGTAACTTTGTTCTCGGTGAGCATAGCGATTATTGTTTGTAATACTTTGTATTTGAACACTATAAAGTTACAACAACTTTCGCTAATCACCAAATTTACAGGCTATTATAATTCATCGAACTCACGTTAAATAATGGAAAGTAAACACAAACTATCCATCACCCAGTGGGCACTGGAAGACCGCCCGCGGGAGAAAATGATGGAGAAGGGAGCAGCCGCATTAAGTGATGCCGAACTACTCGCTATATTAATCGGATCCGGAAATACGGAAGAAAGTGCTGTCGAACTGATGAGACGCCTGCTCCTGTCTTGTGATAACAACCTGAACTCACTGGCTAAGTGGGAGGTGTGCGACTATTCCCGTTTTAAAGGAATGGGACCTGCAAAGAGTATTACTGTCATGGCAGCCCTTGAACTCGGCAAGCGACGGAAGCTGCAAAGCACAAAAGAAAGGCTCCGGATAACTTGCTCAAAAGACATCTATGAGATTTTTCAACCGATTATGTGCGACCTTGAACAGGAAGAATTCTGGGTCTTACTCTTGAATCAGGCGACTAAACTGATTGACAAGGTACGTATCAGTACCGGCGGCATAGACGGGACTTATACTGATGTGCGTACCATTCTCCGAGAAGCGTTGCTGCAAAGGGCTACGCAAATAGCCGTGGTACATAATCACCCTTCCGGGAATCTTCATCCCAGCCAGCCGGACAGGACGTTGACGGAACATATCCGCAAAGCGGCGGATACAATGAATATACATCTGATAGACCACGTTATAGTCTGCGAAGACGGGTTCTACAGTTTTGCGGATGAAGGATTGCTCTGATTTCAGGGCAACCCTTATTGCTGCCCGTTCTTACATTCATTCTTATACTGCGTCGGCGTCTTGCCGGTGTATTGCTTGAATGCGGTACTGAAATAACGCAAAGTAGTGAAACCTACTTGGTCGGATATTTCTGTAAACGTAAGGTCGGTCGTTTTCACCAGAACGATGGCTTGTTCCAACCTGAACTTGTTGATGTAGTCGTTTGCGCCCATATCGGTAATGGCTTTGAGCTTGTTGTAGAGTGAAGTCTTGCTCATGCCGATTTCCTTGCAGATAAAGGGGATATCCAACGCGGGGTTGCTGATATTCTCTCGGATAAGCTTGTTGAATCTGAGCAGGAATGTTTCGTCAGCCTGACTGAAAGTACTTTCCAACGGTTGGGGGAAGATACCTACGTGCTGATAATGCTCTTTAGTCTGTTCCCGGTTGTACAAACGATTTTGTATGATTTTGATAAGCGTGTCTATCTCAAAAGGTTTTCCTAGATAGGCGTCGGCGCCAATCTTGTATCCGTATTGACGGCTTTGTTCGTCGGTACGTGCCGTAAGCAGTATGACGGGGATATGGCTAATGCTGATATCTTCTTTCACTGCTTTGCATAAGTCGTAACCGTTCATTCGCGGCATCATTACGTCGCTTACGATAATGTCCGGCACTCGCTCCCTGGCAATCTGCAAAGCCTCTTCTCCGTCATAAGCTATATAGATAGCCTTGAACAAATCTTTCAGTTCCTTGGAAAAGAAGTCAGTCAGGTTCCGGTTGTCGTCTACCAATAATAAGGTATGGTTTCGTGTAGAGAAATCACGGACTTCGGGAGTATTTATATCATCAGTTACGTCCGGTATAATCAATTCGTTGATATAAGGTTTCGGCTGGCAGGTCACCTCGCCGGCTGTCTGTTCCAGTGGCAGGTCGAAGAAGAAAGTCGCCCCCTTTCCCTCATTGTTCACAACTCCGATTTTACCTTTGTGCAGTTCTACCAGCATCTTGGCATATGACAGTCCGATGCCGCTTCCGCCGGTTTCCCCGTCGCCCTGATAAAAGCGGATAAATACTTTATCCATGTCTGCTTCCTTTAATCCTTCTCCCTCGTCGGTTACGGAAATGCGGACGTATTCCCCTTCCTTATGATTCCGTATAGTGACAGTGCTATGCTCAGGGCTGTGTTTCAGAGCATTAGTCAGCAGGTTGGTTACTACAATTGTGCACATGGCTTTGTCGAATACAACTTCCCCTATGTTCTCGTCGAGTTGATAGGCTATTTGTATTTGTTGGGCTGTTCCCTCGTCTGTAAAGTCGGCTCCCACTTCTTTTATCCACTCGTTGAGCGGGTGCGCCTGGAGTTTGAGCTTGGTTTCGCCGACTTCCATTTTACGCACGTCCAGCACCATATTAATAAGGTCTTTCATGCGCTGTGTCTGCTTGTGTATATTCTTTAGCGACGGATAGTTGCTGTCCGACGGGCTCAATGTCTTTAGGATACGACTCAACGGAGCATATATCAGTGTCAGTGGAGTTCTCAGCTCATGGCTGATATTGATTAGGAAACGTACCTTTTCTTCATAAACTTTCTGTTCGTGCTCCTTTACAATCCATTTCATCTTGTTTTCCTTGCGGCGGAGCAGGACAAAAACAATCCATGCTACTATGATGGTGCAGCAGATAATGCAAAGAGAGAGAAACCACCAAGTCCTGTACCAGGGCGGCAATACGGTCAGGGTGAAAAGATATTGAGGCTCAGTCAGGTTCCCTTCCTGGGTGTTGCAGCTTGCCAGGATAGGGTAAGTGCCCGGTGCAAGAGAAGGAATTACCAGTTCCGGATTGTAGCTTTCCGCGTCGAAGCCGCCCATTTGGTAATGATAGACTTTGAGACGCAGAATATCCCCGCCGTAGGTCATTACACGAATTTTGATATTCTTGCTGTTCCAGGGAATGGATATCTTGTTCTCATGCAGTTTATGCATCGTGTTCTCACCGTTGATAGTGAATTCGGATAGGCGGATTTCTGGAGAATCCGTGCTTTTCTCTATCTTTATGTCCGCGTTGATGCGAAGCAGCCCCTTCACACCACCCATATAAATAGTGCCTTTGGGCGATATCAGGCGAGGTTTGGCAAGATATTCGTTTTGGGTGATACCATCAGTTTCTCCGAACAGGACAAAGCGTTTGGCATCAGTGAGCCAGACAAATAACTTCCGTTCGGCTCCTATCCACACTTTGCCTTTATTATCACAAAGGACGGTGTTGACCTCGCTAAACAGAGATGTCGGAATCTTTTTAAACTCCCGGCTGTCGGGATGATATGTATAAAGTCCGCGGGTACTTGCAATCCAAAATACCCCTTCGCCGTCCTTCGATACGGCATTGAGATAAATTCCTTGGGGAGCATTAGCGAATATCTCCAGCCTGTTTTTTGCACGGTCCAGCTTATAGATATTATACGGGTCATTCAGATATGTATAGAGGGAATCATGGGCGATAGAAGCCAACATTCCTTTTATCTTGATATTCTCTGCACAGGAAACCTGTTTAAACTTCCGGGTCGGAATATCGTATCTGTATGGAGTAGAACTCAATATTAAAACGGAGTGCGGTGCGTCCTCATACAGATTGATAGGTTGCCCGCTGTACCGGATACTTTTTTCCAAAGAAGGTGCGGTGATGGGAAGAGGGCGTTTCTTTCCCGTACGTTTGTCAAATATGAAGATGCCTTTCGAGAAAGCGGAAACCAACAACTCGTTGGACGTGAAATTGCTGATAGATACCATTTTATCTCCCCACGTATCCGGATAATGTACAAATATTTCTTCGGAAGAGATGAACTTGTTGATTCCCCCGCCGTCCGTCGCTATCCAAAGGTCTTCGGAACCGGGTTCCTGATATACTTGCAATACGGTACTTTGGCTTAATCCTTTGTTGTAGCCCAATACAACATTGGTATATGTCCTCATGGAGACTTCACGGATGTTTATAACTCCTTCCCGTTTGCTTCCCGCCCATATATTATTGGCTGAATCACCATGCAGGCAGAGTATTGTGTTGGTGGGAAGTGAATGGTTGTCTCCCGAAATATGCTCCAACAGGGTGATTTCTCCATTGTCCGGATTGAGGATATTAATTCCTCCGCCGTCTGTTCCGAGCCATATTTTACCTTCCAGTTCCGTCATACATAGAACGATGTCACTGCTTAGTTTGGAATTACGGGTGGAGTAGCTGGCTATTTCCTTACCTTCTTTCGAGAAACATAAGACACCGTTGTTGTACGTCGACAGCCATATCCGTTGTTGGGAATCGACCAACATTTCCACATTACTGTCTCCGAACCGGAAAGGAAACGGAATCAGCTCCGGTGTTTTCGGATTCATCTGGAATATTCCTTTCTGCCAGTTCAGGCAAAGGACAATATCCGATTTCCATACCTGTACACCTCGTATAATGAACGGGCTGTCTGTCTTGAACTCATGTATGCGTGAGATTTCATCGCTGTCATAGGAGTACTTATATATATTATTGATGCCGCCGAATAGGAGTCCGTCGTCTGTTTTGCACACAGAATATGCCACAATCGGCCGGTTGTCCAATTTTGGAATAAAGAATTTGTCGTGGATAAGCGAGTAGCGCGCAATACCTTTCGTGGTCAGTATCCAAGTGGCTTGCTGGTTGTCTTCGATAATTTGGAGAATACTGTCGCCGGGCAGGGAATTCTCGTTGTCCGGTTGAGCGGTGTATTTTTTCAGTTCTTCGCCGTCAAACCTTATAAGTCCTTGCGGGGTGCCAATCCATATAAATCCTTTCTGTTCGGTATAAATGCAACTGATAATCGAAGGCATACCACTTTTCGAACCGATTTGCTTGAAATCGTAATGATGTCCAATTGCAGGGAATATGCTTATTATCAGAAAGATTAGCAAACAGAAAATATGTTTTATCTGACTGGTTTTTCTCATGAATTGGGGATTTAAAGGAATAATGGTGAAGCAAAAGTATGACTATTTTCGCTAAAACAAAAGAAATGTTTCTGAAATTATCATTTGAATGATTATTTTTGAGCCTTGATAATTCCTGTTACTATTCTTATGGAGAATATCTCCGGTGGCATGCTGGTTTCTTAGAATAGCCCGAAGTATGTCTAAAAATGGAAAGCTGATGTTTTTTGGAAACATTTTGGCGATTTCGTGAACTCGTCAGCCTGATAAATGGTCTATTTTTGAGCCAGAATTTAAGGTACGGCAGTTGGCTGCCAACCCTTGAAAACCACAAAACTTTTAGTATTAACTTTAATATAATGTTATGAAGAAAATGCGGATTAGGATGCAACTCGTGTGTCTCTTTTCGATGCTTTTGCTGTTCTTCCCTATAAACGCCCTCGCGCAACAGGGAACTGTCACCGGTCAGGTGGTGGATGAACGTGGAGAGTCTGTTATCGGAGCAACCGTACTAGTGAAAGGTTCTACCGATGGTGCCATTACAGATTTGGACGGAAACTTTTCAATTAAAGGCAAAGTGGGCAGCACTCTCACTATTACTTATGTCGGTTATTCTCCTCTGGAAGTGAAGGTAACCAAATTATCCGGAAATCGCTATGTGATGAAAGAAGACGCCAAGGCTTTGGATGAAGTGGTGGTAGTCGGCATGGGAACGCAGAAACGTAATACGATTACGGCAGCCGTTGCCACCGTCAGTTCGGACGCTATTGCCAACCGTCCGGTGACCGACGCTACCAGTGCGCTTCAAGGTAATGTTGCCGGTCTTAACTTTGCTTCGGATGCTTCCGAGAGTGGTACAGGCGGTGAAGTCGGCGGCGAAATCAAATTTAATATCCGTGGTATCGGTTCTATCAACGGTGGTGAACCTTATGTATTGGTAGACGGTGTGGAACAGAGTCTGCAGAATGTCAATCCTGCCGATATTGAAAGTATCAGTGTATTGAAAGACGCTTCCGCGGCAGCCGTTTACGGTGCGCGTGCCGCCTATGGTGTGGTATTGGTAACAACAAAAAGTGGAAAGCAGGATAAGGCAAGAGTGACATATCGCGGTTCCGTCGGTCTGAGTTCTCCGATTAATATGCCCGAAATGATGAACTCCGTGGAGTTTGCCAATTACAAGAACTCTTATCGGGCGGCTATCGGTGAGTCTCCTTATTTCTCACAGGAAACCATCGGGCTGATGCAGCAGTTTATGCAGAACCCTTACGGCGAGGGGCTTCCCGGCATAACGGCGAACCAGGAGAATACCGGCTGGCGTGGCGGTGAATCACAATATGCCAATACCGACTGGTTCGACTATTTCTATAAAGACACTTCTCTGCGCCATTCGCATAACCTGAGCATTTCCGGCGGTTCGGAGAAAGTTACTTATTATGTTGGTTTGGGATATACCTACCAGGGTGGCTTGCTGGACCGTGTGGAAGATTCACTGGATAAATATAACGTGAACACCAAATTCCAAATCAAACCGAATGACTGGTTGAAGTTCAACTTCAATAATAATATCACGTTGAACCTGATTTCGCGTCCGCTTCCGAACATGTCTATCCTGTATCATCAGATTTCACGGTCGCAACCCAACATGGTAACAGAAGTTCCCATTTCCGGGCAATATAACCTGCCGTCATGGAACGAAGCCTTGTATCTGGATAATGTGAACTACTCCCAAAACCGTATTTCGGATGCCATGACTTTTGCGGCTACGGTTACTCCTCTGCAGGGATGGGACATTATTGGAGAAATGAAAGTCCGTTTCGATGTGCAGAACGATGAGTTCCTGCAGAAACAACCCAGGACTACACGCCCCGACGGAACTGTCGAGAATGTGACTGCGCCCCGACAGGGATATTCCTATCCGGGCATTGAATATTCAAACTCGTTGTGGGGTTCAATGACCCGCGGCAACCAGTTCAATTATTACCTGTCTCCCAGCGTATCTTCTTCTTATACAAATCAGTGGGGAGAGCATTTCTTTAAGGCTATGGCAGGTTTCCAAATGGAGGTGCAGAACAACTCGAGCATGTATGCCTACAAAGACGGCGTGATGAGCGACGGCACATTCTCTTTCGACAATGCGAACGGTAAAGCCTATAACAGCGAAGCACGCGACCATTGGGCTACAATGGGATTCTATACCCGTTTGAACTGGAACTATCAGAATGTCTATTTCCTAGAGTTCAGCGGACGTTATGACGGTTCTTCCCGTTTCGCCCGCGGCAATCGTTGGGGATTCTTCCCTTCGGCTTCTGCCGGTTACGATATTGCACGCACCGACTATTTCAAGCAATTGAACTTACCTATCTCACAGTTGAAGGTGCGTCTTTCCTACGGACGTCTGGGCAATCAGAACGGTGCCGGACTCTATGACTACCTGAACTTCATGACTCTAAGACCTGATTACTCAAATGCCTGGTTGCTTTCCGGGATAACTTCTGCCACACCGGTGCGCGGAACAGTAGCTTTGACTCCCTCTATGGTAAGCCCCTACATCACTTGGGAAAAGGTGGATAATGCCAATCTGGGTTTCGATTTGAGCCTGTTTAATAATCGCCTGACCGTTACTGCGGATATTTACCAGCGTACGACGAAAGATATGATTGGGCCGGCTGAGGCTATCCCCGATATTGGCGGTATTGCTGTCGACCAGCGTGCGAAAGTGAACAACGCTACTTTACGGAATCGTGGCTGGGAATTATCCATTAATTGGGCAGACCAGTTGAAGAACGGTTTCAGCTATGGAATAGGTTTCAACATCTTCGACTATAAAGCGGTGGTAACTAAATATAATAATCCCGAAGGTTTGATTTACAATAACCATACCGGTCTGGAGCGTAACAGAGGTTATTATGAAGGAATGAATTTGGGAGAAATATGGGGATATGAGGCTAATGACCTTTTCCTGACCAACCAAGAAGTTGACGAATACCTGAAAGGAGTGGATATGTCCTTCTTCAAACCGAATAAGGACTGGCAACGCGGTGACTTGAAATATATTGATTCGAATGGCGACGGTAAAATAGACCCGGGGTCAGGCACACTGAAAGACCATGGTGACTTGAAAGTGATTGGTAACACCACTCCGCGTTATTCATTCGGCGTGAACCTGCATGCGGGTTATAAAGGCTTCGAAGTGTCGGCTTTGTTCCAGGGCGTGATGAAACGCGACTTCCCGATGGCCGCCAGTACCTACCTCTTTAGCGGCGACTCCAACTTCTTCAAGGAACATCTGGATTATTACAACGTATATAATCCGGGCGCTTACCTGCCTCGCTTGACTAAGCCTGACAGCCCGGAATATAACGCCAATGCAGGTTACAATACAACGCGTTATTTGTTGAATGCCGCTTATATGCGCTTGAAGAACCTGATGGTTTCTTATAACTTCCAGCCGAAACTTATAAAGAAGATAGGTTTGGAGAACCTGAAAGTTTACTTCACTTGCGATAACCTGTTCACGATTGATAATCTGCCGGATGTATTCGACCCGGAAACTCTGAACCAGGTAAATACATGGGCAGGTGGTAGCAACGAGACTGCTCCGGGCTTGACTTCCCCGATGAAGCAGAATGGTAACGGAAAGGTATATCCGTTGAATAAGAACTATGTGTTTGGTGTTGAGTTTACTTTTTAAACTGTAGAGAATCATGAAAAAGATATATATACTGGCTCTTGCAGCCGCTTCAATACTACCGTTTTCATCCTGTTCTGATTTTCTGGACAGGGAACCGATAACCAAGCCGGAAGCTGGCACATTCCTGTCCGGTGCGATACAGGTTGAGAATTATATAAACGGACTTTACATGACACTGCCGTCTTTCAGCAAGTTCGGCCTTGGAGTTCGTAGTGAGGAAAAGAATAGCGATAATATCATTGCCGAGAAATACGACCAGCGTCTGCATGGTCAGAACAATCAGTTCAGCGGGGCTTCCGAATGGCAGACCGGCTATCAGAACTTGCGTAAAGTGAACTACTTCTTCCACAATTACAAAGTGCCGGAAGCACAGGAAAACGAAGATGTGCTTTCATTGAAGGGAGAAGCCTATTTCTTCCGGGCTTACTGGCACTTCTACCTGTTGAAGAAATTCGGCTCTATTCCGGTGATGGATACTTTCTGGGATGAAAATGCGACAGTGGAGGGATTGCAGATTCCTGCGAAGTCGCGCAATGAAGTAGCCAGGTTTATTCTGAAAGACTTGAATGACGCCAAGCTGTTATTACATTCGCGTAGTAAATACTCCGGTATCCGTGTAAATAAGGAAGCAGCTATGACATTGGCTATGAATGTTGCCTTATACGAAGGGACATGGGAAAAGTACCACGCAAAAGACGGTTTTGCCGCACCGGTCAATGAATCGGATTATTTTCTTGGTGAGGTAATGAAATGGGGGGATGAGTTATTTGAATGTGGCATCAGCTTATATAAGGAAGGAAAGAATCCGGGAGATGCTTTTGCCGCCTTGTTCAATAGTAAAGACTTGTCGGGTATGAGCGAAGTGCTGCTGTGGAGAAAGTATTCGAGTGACGAGGGCGTTTTCCATGATGTAAACGGTAATTTGAAAGCAGGTGTGGTTGATTCGGAAGGGGCTGCGGGAATTACGCAGAGCTTGGTGGACAATTACCTGAATCAGGATGGAACGCCTATTAATCCGGCGGATGAAAAGTTTATGAGTTTCAAACAGACTTTTGAAGGACGTGACCCCAGATTACTTCAGACGGTAATGAATGAAGGTGCCAAATTTGCTTCTGCTACTACGGCGACGCCCATGCATCTGGAAGAATACAGTGATGAAAATAAAAACAGGATTAGTCCGCCCAAATTGGCAGGAGACGGCAACTCACGTTCTTTGACAGGCTATCATATTCGCCTGGGGATAGATACTACTTTCGTGAGTGGCAATGGTGAGACTGCCTTGCCGGTTATCCGTTACGCGGAAGCTTTGCTGGCTTATGCCGAAGCTGCCGCAGAATTGGGAGAATGGAGCGACATCGTAGCGACTAAAACATTGAAAGAACTGCGTGCACGTGCCGGAGTACAATATGTAACGCCTGTGAAAGATAATAACTTTACAGACTTCGGCTATGAACTGACTCCGGTTTTGCAGGAAGTTCGTCGTGAACGTCGTTCCGAACTTGCCTTGCAAGGCTTCCGTTTGGATGATTTGATGCGTTGGAAAGGCGATAAACTGATTGTTGGCAAGCGTGGCAAAGGTGCTTACGTAGGTAAACCCGGCGATGTGGAGTCGCTCTTGTTCAAGTCGTTCAGCCCGGACAATCAGATGAGAATCAGGGAAAGACTGACACTTGACGATAATGGCTGGGCAGACCCACTGGCAGGAACATTGCCGAGCGGCTATCAGTTTCATGCCGATAGGGATTATCTGTTGCCTATCCCGCCATCCGAACTGGAACTGAATAAGACTTTGAATCAAAATCCGAAGTGGTAATATAATAATGATATAATAGAATACACTATGAAGAAGTTTTTCTATGGGTTATTGCCCGTTTGCCTGTTGGCTTTGCTGATGACAGGTTGTGATGACACGGAGACGGTAATCTCTATTGGGGAGAGTCGCAATCTGGTGACCGAGATTAGTACCCAGAGTGCTGCCATCGGTGATGAAGTGACATTTTCCGTGAAGATAGACCAGCAGGATAACAGCCTGGCTTTGGAAGAAGATATAGATGTTGTCCTGACTTTTACCGGCAAGAATGTGGAAGGAAAAGAGGTTGCCGCATCTGATGTCTTTGATAATTTTAGCGGTCATATATATATGAAGAAGGGGGAAAAACAGGGATTCACTGAGTTCAAGGTGAAGAATAACCTGGCTAAGTATCCAGTTTCCGGTACAATAACCGCTTATGTAAGAGGATACAAGATGAATGCTGCCGAACGTCCGATTGTGCTTTCGGATAAACATTATACGATAATGTCTTTGAAGAACAATTCGGATAATACGGTCAAGGAATATGGCTATTTTGTTCTTTTGGCTACGGTGGGGGCACCGGCCAAGGAAGATGTGACGATTACCATAAATGCAGGTGACGATGCGGATAAGTATGAGAACCTGCCGGATAAACTGATTGTGAAAGCCGGTTATAAAACGGCGGAATCCGGCTTTATACGGATAAAGGGTGAGCAGGGACCGAACTCCTTTACGTCTGTCTCCATGTCTTTCTCATCCGACTCGGAAAACCATCCGGTATATGGGAATGAAATGGAGATTAAGGTGACGGACACAGATGCCGGTCTGGTGGCAGGAACAGAGCTTACTAATGAGCAATGGGTTTACACAGACCCCGACCAGATATTCATATCTCCCGATAATAAGAAATCTGTAGAAAAGTGGGACGAGATTAGAGCGGCATCCGCATTGGAAATAAAAGAAGGCGACCCGCATCCTAATGAGGCTTTGGCTGCCGAGGGCTGGTCGTTCCTGAATTCCTATGAGTTCCATCCGATTGACGCATTGACACAGGGTGGCAAGGGTGTGAATGAATATGGTAATCGTCCACCGCGTTTTATGGCGGCGCAGAATGTAGCCAATACGCAGAAGGTACAGGCTGTTGTCAATGACAAATATGCGACAATGACTCAGGAAGGTTATCTGAAAATGTGGTGTGCTTACGATCCGGGAATTAGTGTGACCGGTGAAATAACCGGAACAAGAGACTTCGGTGTTTCTGCTCTTTATGCCAGCAAGTTTGACGGTGTTCCTACCGGGGCAGACTCTTGGGAGTCAAGCAATGTACGCATCTTGCCGGGCACCCGTGTGGAAGTCAGAATCCGTGTACGTGGAAAGAAACATTCTTTCAACTCGGCAGTTTGGTTCCAAGGAAATATCAGAGGGGTACAATGGTCTACTTACGGTGAAGTCGACCTGTTGGAAAATCCGGCGACTAACAGTAACCCGAACGGTGCATGGCAGACTTTCCACTGGAACGATGTGTCTACTTCGTCGGGTGACAAGTACAAACCGTCTTCCGGGCAGAAGGTAATATCTGATATGGATGAATTCGATATCTATTGGATGGAATGGAGAGACAATAATGAGATAGCCTTGGGTATTAACGGCAAAGAGACTGTGTGTGTTAAGCGCGACGGTAACTATACGGGAGTAGCCAATGGTACCGCTGCATGGAATAGTTCGACACATTGGCCGTTCACCGATGAGTATAATCAAGAGGGTTTGCATCTATTGTTCACATTTGCGGGTTGTAATGAGTGGTCATTAGGTGAGGCTGCGGCAGAACAGGCTGCGAAAGACGGCAGTTGGGCCAATGACTTCAAGCATATTTCTTATCAGGACAGTAAGACCAGCAATGATACTCCGCGTATGGAAATAGACTGGATACGTTTCTACAAGAAATCGACTTACAAGTATTATGGAAGCGGCACGCCTACCCGTAATAAACCGATGTATTAATGGTGGTTGAAACAAGGATATTTAATCGAGTAAACTTTTATATAGTTATGAAACAGGTTTATCACTTATTGGGCATTGCACTGTTGGGTGCGATAGCGTTGACCTCTTGCGAAGAGGACAAGATAGTGAATGAGAATACCGGCGGCGGAAACGAAGCCGACAAGAATCTGACGGATTATACATTTACGGCTTCCATCAAGCAGGCCGAACCGCCGGTTCGCGCAAATATGCAGAATGGGGTGTATGCATGGAATAAAGGGGATGCGGTAACGCTATGGAACCGTAATCTCGGTGCCGGGTACAATTTCACCGTCACTTCCGCGCAACCGGGCAAGGATGCGGAATTTGCGGGCAAGGCAGCCATCGAAAACGGCTATAAACTGATTGCGGTATTTCCTCAAAAAGAAGCGAAGGTCTTTAATGACTTGACTACGTTCTCCATGCCGGATACTTATGTCCAGACCGGAGAGACTGCGGAACTGGCGGCTACTACCTATATGGTAGCTACCGGTGAGGTGGTGGATAATAAAATACCTGCATTGACTTTCTCACCGTTGACGGCACTTCTTCAGTTCGGTCTGAAAAACACTTCCGACCGTGAGTTGAAGATTCTTTCTGTTACCTTGGAAAGTGATGATGAAGTATTTCCGTCTGAACTGAGAATTGATGAAAACGGAGTGGTGCAAAGCGTATCGGGAACACGCAATAAACTGACGCTTGATATGGGGGGGCAGGCACTTGCGCAGAACGCTACACTGAATGGTTACATGAACATACTTCCTACCACTTATGGCGACATCCGCTTGATGAAGGCTACTACTGGACTGAATCTTACCGTGCGTGTAGTGAATGGTGAAATGGAACAGGATATTATCTTGTTGAAAACAGTGCAGGTACAGGAACTAAAGGATAAGGTCGGGATTGATATGGATGCTTCTGCCAATCAATTTGCGGCAGGCAAACTTTATAAGATGGACTTCGACGTCGATTATCGGTTCAAGATTCCGGAAGAAGGCTACATGATTGATGATGACGGCAATGTTCATATTTATAATAAGAAAGGTCTGCTGGGATGGAATGAAATAGCAAACCAATACCGGTTGGCAACAATCACTTTGGAGAAAGAATACATTGACGAACCGGACGGTGACGGAAGAAAAGTGATTGATATGGAGAATGAACTTTGGAAACCGATTGCTGCATTCGGAGGAGTATTTGAGGGTAACGGTGTTATTATCTGTAATCTCAATATCGAGAAGAAAGGCTTTATAGACGCAAATACGGGAACCATCCGTAATTTGACACTTGAAAACGTAAACTTTGCCAATGACATTACTGACGGTGCGGGCGCATTGGCTGCGACAAGTTCAACCAGTGTCATTCAGAACTGTACAGTCAAGAATCTGACGGCAAATGTGAAACAAACGGTTGTCTTTGGCGGATTGGTCGGCAGAAACTCTGAAGGTAAGATTGATGGTTGTAAGCTGTTGAGCGGGACAATCACTATCGACTTGTCCGGTAAGGCCGGTAATTCGAACTACGGTGGACTGGTAGGCGAGCATTTCAATGGAACTGCATTAATAGTCAATTCTTATGTCGGAGCAGATGTTACGATTAAACACCCGACAAATGCGGTAGGCGCGTCATGTGTCGGCGGACTGGTAGGCTGGAATAACTCAGGTAAGATTAAAGGTTGTTATTCATTGGCAGCGCTTGAAATAAACTGTTCCGCTCAAACCGGCGGACTGGTCGGTGCGAATAGTAACGGTACTGTTTTAGCTTGTTATGCGGCAGGTGGGATAAGCGGAAGAGTAGTGAATAATACGGGCGGTCTGATAGCACAGAACACGATAAACAATCTCGATGCTGTAGTAACTTCCTGTTATACAACTACCCGGATAACGGCGACTAATGCTACGGGAAATAAGTTGGGAGCTTTCATCGGATCGAATACGGCTGGTACGAACCAGTGCTATTTTGTAGACGATGTAGTGACAAATGGTGTTGGAAATGGTTCTGCAAGCGGTATTGCCAAGGTTGATACCGACCAGCTCAAAGGTAAAAAGCGTCAGATGAATCTTGCCATAGAAGCAAAAGACCCTGAATTCGGCTTTAACTTCAAAGTGAATGACGACCCTTCTACAAATCTTCTTCAACCGCTTATCTTGCAGAATGCGGTAAAAGAACCCGGTTTTGGTGGTTCTGATTTTGGAGATGGCGGTGATATTTAATTAACGGATAACAGAAAAAGATTAAATCATGAATAAAATCTATTCTTTATTAGGGATTGGGCTGCTTGGCGCAGCCACCCTAAGCTCTTGTAAAGAAGATATTTTCACGGAGGAACAAGGCAGGGCACAGCAGGGAAAACTGCAAACCTATACGGCTGTTGCATCCATTGATAGCTATAAGAATACGGAGAAAGCCCCTTCGTCACGTGCGAATGTGCAGGATGACGGCAGTTTTTTCATGTGGAATAAGGATGATAAAGTGACCATCTGGAATGGTACAAACGGCTATGAGTTCAGTTCTGTGAATTATGATGAGAGTGAACCGTCCGGAAATGTGGAATTTACAGGAGACGGCGCATTGGCAGACGGAGCAACAGTATGGGGAATCTATCCGAAAAAGGATTCCCCCACCACTGCGAATGTTTTCACTTTTACATTGGCGGACAATGTGACGCAGAGCGGAGATAAACCGGAATTGCAGAACACAATGCATATGCTTGCCAAAGGTACGGTGAACGGGAATACGGTTACTAATCTGAATTTTGAGCATTTGACTGCACTCTTTCAGTTTAAGGTTACTAACCGCAGACCGGATACTTATGCAGTAACTAAAATTGTTGTATCATGTAATGATGCAATCTTTCCTAAGATTCTGACCATTTCCGGGGATAATAAGACGTATGGAGAGAAAGTGAACAGTTTGGTTTTGACTACGACAAATTTGGAAGTAGGAAAGAACGCAACTTCATACGGTTATATGAGCTTTTTTCCGGTATCTGATATGACAGAAGATACAGAGCTGACTTTTACAGCTACAATAGAGAAAAACGGGGAACCTGGAACATCTGAAACAATAGAGAAGACCGGCAAAGTCAGCGAACTTTATAATATAGGTTCAGTGGTAGCAGAGGATGGATATAAATACATTGCCGGAAAACGTTATGGCGTTTCGTTTACTTTCGTAGCGGATTTAGGATATGAAGAGACTGAAACAAACAAATATTTGGTCAAGAAAGCGGACGGCTTGATTAATTTGGCGGGAGAATCAGCTATTATGACTAATACCGCAACGGTGATTACACTGGATACGGATATTGATTTTCAGGGGAAAGATGCTTGGATGCCGGTTGCGGAATTCAAGGGGACACTGGAAGGTAATAATAAAAAGATTGCCAATCTGACCATTGCAACGAGCGGCACATCTGCCGGACTATTTGTAAAGAATAGCGGTGCAATTAGGAATCTGACCTTGGAGGATGTGACGCTTCATAGTACGGCTGCAATTGCTGTAGGTGGATTTGCGGCAGAGAATCTCGGAACGATTCAATCATGTACCGTTAATGGCGGAACATTTACATCCGGAGCTTTTAATGCAGCGATTGGCGCTATTGCAGGAAATAACTTACAGGCATCGGCTGCAATTACAGATTGCATGGTAGATGGAAGTACTGTATTTACAGTTACCAATAAGGCAAATATAGGCGGAATAGCCGGTGTGCTTGGTAGTTGGAACGCATCTGCCATAAAGGGATGTTCTGTGGGGAAAGATGTATTATTTATAATCAATGATGCAACGGCAACTACTGGTGTAGGCGGACTTGTCGGCTGGAATAGGGGAAATATATATGGTAGTTATTCTTTAGCTACGATACAACTGGATAAGGCTGCCAATTCCGGAGGTTTGACCGGTGGAAATGCAGGTCGTGTTATCGCTTCATACTCGGCAGGTAAAATTGTGGCAAATTGTACAGGCTTCTCAGCGGGTGGTATCGTTAACGCAGGCGGAAAAGTGTCCGGTTGTTATTCGACGACTATTCTTCCCACATCCGGCAGTAATAATATTGGTGGTATTGGTGGAAAGGCTGATAATATTAATGGAATCGAATGTTATTTTATAATGGATGGAATAACGAATCCGGGTGGCGGTTTGTCCAGTGCGGTCAAGTTGACAAGTGCGGATGAACTTCGGGAAAAAGCGGTTGGCATGAATAATGCTGTATCTGATTCAGGATTCGAATTTTTCGTAAATACGGCTGATGATGCTCCTCTAAGTATCCGAAGAATTATGCAGTGATTTGTTCCTGAAGGTTGACTATTCTGTAGGATTCCCTTTATTCGTCCTGATTTATGCGTCATAGAAGGACGAATAGGGGGAATTTCTGCAAAATAAGAATATCTTTGTTGCAAAATAGCGGCTGTCATAAGGTTGGATATGTTAATGATGAGACTACTTGTTTGATAGAATTAAAAGAAAAGTATAATAGATGTTAATTTATAAATGTATGAAACGAATCCTTGTTAACCTGATGTGTTTGTGTTTGGTTCTTATGGCTTATGCCTACGAACCCGAATTCTCGACTGCCGGCTTTTTCCGATTGTCGGATACGGGACGTGATGTATATTCGATGAATCCCGCCTGGCGTTTTCATAAAGGAAGCACTGTCGGTGCCGAAGCGAAAGAGTTTAATGACAAAACTTGGCAGGTAGTCTCCTTACCGAATGGCATCGAATATCTTCCGACTGAAGCCAGCGGTTGTATCAACTACCAGGGGGAAGTTTGGTATCGGAAGCATTTTACTCCAGCAGACACCTTGAAAGGGAAGAAGCTGTTTTTGCATTTTGAAGCCATCATGGGCAAAAGCAAAATCTACGTGAATGGTAATTTACTTGCAGAGCATTTTGGCGGCTATCTTCCTGTCTCGGTTGATGTGACGGATGCGTTGGAATGGGGGGAAGACAACGTAATAGCCGTATGGGCTGACAATAGCGATGACCCTACTTATGCTCCGGGAAAACCGCAGGACGTATTGGATTACACATACTTTGGCGGTATCTATCGTGACTGCTGGCTGATTGCGCACAATCCAGTGTTTATCACCGACCCGAATTACGAGAATGAAACAGCCGGTGGCGGATTATTTGTCGCTTTTGACAATGTTTCGGAACAATCGGCAGATATTCTTCTGAAAGCGCATGTACGTAATGATAATACACAGAATTTTGCCGGGAATATCGCCTGTTCGTTAGTCGACCGTGACGGTAAAGAAGTGGCATCATCAGATATGAAGCTAAGTATTCGCAAAGGTACTGCGATAAGCCGTAATGGAAAGATGAAAGTGGAACAACCTCATTTGTGGACTCCTTCATCACCCTATCTGTATAACCTGTATATCCGTATTTATGATAAGAATGGAAAGGTCGTAGACGGTTATCGCCGCCGTATCGGCATCCGCAGCATTGAATTCAAAGGAAAAGACGGTTTCTGGCTGAACGGAAAACCGTATGGAAAGCCATTAATGGGTGCTAATCGCCATCAGGATTTCGCGGTAGTAGGAAATGCCGTAGCTAACAGTATTCACTGGCGTGATGCGAAGAAACTGAAAGATTTGGGACTGGAAGTGATCCGTAACGCACATTGTCCGCAAGACCCGGCATTTATGGATGCTTGCGATGAACTTGGTTTGTTTGTTATAGTGAATACTCCCGGATGGCAGTTCTGGAATGATGAACCGATTTTTGCCAAACGAGTTTATAATGATATTCGTAATTTGGTTCGCCGTGACCGTAATCATCCTTGTGTATGGCTGTGGGAACCTATTCTAAACGAGACATGGTATCCGGAGGATTTTGCCGGACATGTGAAAGGTCTTGTTGATGAAGAGTATCCTTATCCGTCTTGTTATTCGGGCTGTGATACGCAAGCCAAAGGAGCGCAATATTTCCCGGTTCAGTTCTGTCATCCGATGGAAGTGTCGAAGCGTGACCCTAAAATCACTTACTTTACACGTGAATGGGGCGATAATGTGGATAACTGGAGTTCCCACAACTCTCCCAGCCGTACAGCTCGCAACTGGGGCGAGCAACCTATGCTGGTACAAGCTGCGCATTATGCTTCCCCTTATTATGAATATACCTGTTATGATGCCTTGTACAAGGAATCTTCGTGGCACGTAGGCGGTTGTCTGTGGCATTCGTTCGACCATCAGCGCGGTTATCATCCCGATCCTTTCTATGGGGGAGTGATGGACGTGTTCCGCCAACCGAAATATTCTTATTATATGTTTAAGGCGCAACGTCCTGTTGAGGCTTCCGACGGCTTGGCGGAAAGTGGGCCGATGGTATATATTGCTCATGAGATGACACCGTTCTCTAGTAGAGACGTAACAGTCTATTCAAATTGTGACGAAGTGCGCCTGACGGTTAATAAAGGTGGAAAGGTATATACATATAAGAAAGATAAGACACGGAAAGGAATGCCTTCGCCGGTTATTACTTTTCCGGGTGTATTCGATTTTATGACAGACAAGAAGTTGACCCGTGAGAAGCATGAGGAAGATGTTTATATGCTGGCGGAAGGGCTTATGGACGGTAAAGTCGTGGCTTCTCACAAAGTACTTCCGGCTCGCCGTGCCGAACAAATTCGCTTGAGAGTAGATAACGAAGGTATGAACTTACGGGCTGACGGTTCCGACTTTGTAACTGTTATAGCCGAAGTTACTGATAAGAACGGTAATGTGAAACATCTGAACAACTATTATATCAAGTTCTTTGTGGAAGGTGAAGGGCGTATTCTTGGAGATGCCGGTGTGATGGCGAATCCTGCTCCTGTGAAATGGGGGAGTGCTCCGGTACTGATTCAGTCTACCACAAAGCCGGGCAAGATTAAGGTCATGGCCAGTGTATTGTTCGAAGGTTCCCAAATGCCTGTAAGCGGAGAACTGGAACTCACCTCTTTTGCCCCCATGTATCCGTTGGTGTTTGATGCTGCGGAAGAGTGTTTAACCAAACAGGTGGAGTCCTCTTCGGCAGACAAAAAGAATGATGCGGAATTGGAATTGGAACGTCTGCAGCGTGAGTTGAATGAACTGAAACTGAAAGAGGTGGAACGACAACAGACAGACTTTGGCGAAAAGAGGAATTGATACTCCTTTTGCAACAATTTACTATTCCGGTACGTTTTTAAATTAACCGGAGATAGAGAGTCGTATAATATTCTTTAGGCACGGGATACGCATTCCGTGCCTATTTTTTTGTCTTTCGTATTTTATCTCTATCTTTGCGATACATAACAAATAAGAACGTATGGAAAAGTTTGAAATAGAAGAGAAGATTGTAGCTGTGCTAAAGACGGTGTACGATCCGGAAATTCCGGTAAACGTATATGACCTTGGACTGATTTATAAGATTGATGTCTCCGATACTGGGGAAGTGGTACTTGACATGACTCTGACAGCACCGAATTGTCCGGCTGCTGATTTTATCATGGAAGATATTCGTCAGAAAGTGGAATCAGTGGAAGGAGTGAACTCGGCTACCATTAACTTGGTGTTTGAACCGGAATGGGATAAGGATATGATGAGTGAAGAAGCGAAACTTGAACTCGGATTCCTGTAAATTCATAGCCAAAATATAAAACAGATAATTCTAAACTCAAAACTCATGAAGAACGTTTATTTCCTTTCCGATGCGCATCTTGGTTCACGTGCCATAGAACATGGACGTACACAGGAACGGCGCTTGGTGAACTTCCTCGACAGTATCAAGCATAAAGCTTCTGCCGTTTACCTGTTGGGAGATATGTTCGATTTTTGGTATGAATTCCGGTTAGTGGTTCCCAAAGGATACACCCGCTTTTTAGGAAAGCTCTCCGAACTGACGGATATGGGAGTGGAGGTACATTTCTTTACTGGCAACCATGATATCTGGTGTGGGGATTATCTTTCTAAAGAATGCGGAGTGATTATCCATCGTGAGCCGTTGACTACCGAAATATACGGAAAAGAGTTTTATCTGGCTCACGGTGACGGACTGGGTGACCCGGACAAGAAGTTTAAATTGCTGCGCTGGATGTTTCATAGTACAACACTTCAGACACTGTTTTCCGCCATCCATCCCCGTTGGAGTGTGGAGCTAGGCTTGACGTGGGCAAAACATAGTCGCGAAAAGCGGGTGGACGGCAAAGAACCGGATTACATGGGGGAGAATAATGAACACTTGGTGCTTTATACAAAAGAATATCTGAAGAGTCATCCTAATATCAATTTCTTCATCTATGGACATCGTCACATTGAACTGGATTTAATGTTGAGCGTTACTTCCCGCGTGCTGATTCTTGGAGACTGGATTAACTATTTCTCCTATGCGGTATTCGATGGGGAGAATCTATTTCTGGAAGAGTATATAGAAGGAGAAACGCAAGTTTGATTCTTATCCATTAAAAGGCGGAAATTCCGCTTGATATAAGGTTGCTTCAAGACGGATAGAAACCGTAGAAAGTCAAGACCACGTCTTCAGATTCATGCTATTTTTTAGATGACGGATGTATGAAGACGTGGTCTTGATGTATTTAGTTGATCAGTTTGAATACTACAGAGGCATATCCTCCCAGTTTCAGGGTGTAACTGTCGCTGTCTGTATTTTGTTGCGCCTCGCCATTCACAAACAATACTTTCTCAATCTTGTCTGTCAGCGGAAGTTGCATGGCCGTTCCGCCGAAATTATGGATGACAAGCAGTTTCTCGTTGTCCTTGGTCATATACCAGGCGGCAATCGGTTTATAGTCTTTCTCCTGTGATTCGTTGTAGACGGAATGTTTGGTCATATTTCCTTCTGCCAGTGCCGGATAGGTGTTGCGCAATCGGGTGAGGGAGAAATATATGTTCAGAAGTGAATGGGTATCGGCTTGTTGCTCCGCTACCGTTTTCACGTTTTTCGAAACGGTGGCATCCGTCTTGTCTGTGTAGTTGGTAGTGTAGCTATCTCCCCATAGCATCGGGCTGCGTACGTATTCGTCTCCGTTATCCTTTGTTCCGTAAAGTCCCAGTTCTTCACCGTAATAGATGTAGGGATGTCCGGCAGAGGTGAGCAAAACGGCGGCTGCCAGTTTGCATTTGTCAGCGGATTTGCCCAACTTGGATGATGTACGGTCTTCATCGTGGTTGCTCAGTTTCGTGGCTTCGATGTAGTCGTTTCGATAGTTGGCGTATTTCTGTTGGTAAGAAAGGATATCTTTGGCAAAATAACATCCGGTACTATTATTGATTCCCCATTCCAGACGATACCAGAAAGAAAATTCAAAAAGGGCGGGCAGACCTTTATAATAAGGAGCTACTTTATCGTATTCCGACAACACTTCGCCTACCATATAGAAGTCGTCCGTATGTCCTTTTTGTTTGTAATAGGCGTTCATGTCCTCATAAAACATTTTCAGGAAGCGAGGATTCTCTTCGCTGGTCTCACTATGGTAGATGTGCTTCACGGCATCGAGGCGGAGACCGTCTACACCACGGGCAATCCATCCTTTGGCAGCATCAGCTATTGCCTGATATGTCGGTGATTTTCCTGCTTGGTCTACAGGACCATAGTTAAGGTCGGCAAACCAGTCGGTGCGGAAATGAGAATGGAAATAGGTGAGCTGCTGGCTGTCGAACAGGATGTTGGCAGGGTTGCCGGCGTTGGTCAGTTTGAAATCCTTGTTCAGTGCGAGTTTCTCGGACGAGGAAGAGGCGCCGTATTTTGTTCCGGATGGCCAGGAAGAAGCATTGCTGGTACGGATTAGAAGCCCCCAAGTGGACTCAAAGTCGACGGTGAGTTCATAGATGTTGTTTCCTTTGTCATAAAACTTTTTGCAGATGCCGTCTCCGTAGTATAAGTATTTGGCGTTGTCGATGCCTGTGTCCGGATTATCCTCGTCTGCTTCGGTTCCTGTAGAAACGACAAGGATGGGAGAAGATGCGTTGCTCCAGTCCAGTGTAAATTTCAGCAGTCCTTTCACGGCAGCGGCCTCGTCAGAAACCTGAAACCATTCTGCGGCATTGTATCCGGCTGCCCCTTCTTGGGTGATCATGGCGATTTTGCCTGCTGCGATATCTGTTTTGGGGGCTTCGGAGAATGAATAATAATTGCGATACGGACTTTCGGATGATGAACAGGCTTGGGTAAACCACGGGTGGTCTATGCCGGTGTGGTTCATTACGTAGTCCAGATAAATCTTGATGTCCCGGTTGTGGGCTTCCGTAACCAGGCGGTCGAAGTCGCTTTCTGTGCCGAGTAGCGGATTGACTTTGGTGTAGTCTGTGACGTCATATCCGTGATAAGACATACAGGGGTGGATGGGAGAGAGCCAGAGGGCTTTCACGCCCAGCTGGTTGATATAATCCAGCTTTTGGGTGATGCCATTCAGGTCTCCATATCCGTCTCCGTTGCTGTCGGCGAAGGAATAGACCAGTAACTGGTAGGAGATGTCTGCCCGTTTGGTCTCGTCCCATGTGTCGGGAGAGGCGGTAAGTGCGGTCCATTGTCCTTCGACGGGCGGTTCGGGTTCCGGAGCAGGGTCGGTGATATTTTTGTCATCGCTGCAAGCGGTCATGAATGCCATGAGCATTGATAACCACAAAAGAGATAAAAAGTGGAGATGTTTATTCATAATGATGATGTATTAAAGACAATAAGTGTAGTTTCTTAAAAAACAGTGGCCGCCCCGATTTCATTGTATTCGCGACGGCCATTCCCTGTTTCTCTGATTTCTTGTAGTATTATTCGATGCGTCCTGTTCCGTTGCTGAAGTTCAGATAAACCCTTTGTCCGGTCTTGCCTTGTACGGTAGCTTGGTCGCCGCCGTTGCCCCGGTAAGCTATTTCTCCGTCGAAGATGATAAACTCAGTTTTCCACCATTCGCCGGCAGAGACGGCTTTCGGATTTACGCAGATTCGTACTGCTCCGTCTTTCAGCAATGCCGGAGAAACGAATTCTCCGTCGGCCGTTTCGGGCGTGGTAAATAAATCCTGTTCTACCAGTTGTGCGTCCCAACCGTTGTATGAGGTTTCGCCCATCAGATACACATTCGGCTTTTCAAATTCTATCGCTTTGTCATCGCCGATAACGGAGACGTATACTAAGTACCAGCCGGCTATACCGACTTTTATGTTGCCGCCCTCGTCCGACAATCCGGCAAGGTCTTTGGATTCCTGTGAGATAGCATCTACAAAACCGAAGTCATTGCCCCAGTTGGCTTGCGGTGCGAATTTCACTTGGTCGTTGGCTGCGAAGTAGAAGATTCCCCAGAAAGTTCCTTTTGCTCCGTTGACCGGAACAAGTGCTTTCCATGCATCCGGGTCGCCTGCTGGCGATCCCCATCCGTATGCACTGCCGGTCATGTAAAGTTCGGTAGGGGCGCTGTTGTCTTTCACCGTAAAGCGGTAGTTGAAGGCATCGAACGAAATTTTGATTTTACCCTCCAGTGCTGTATTAATGGCTCCCGCATTTGTCCAGCTAACAAAATTATTACCGGAGTCATCACCGTCCACACTACTTCCCAAGGCTTTGGTCCAGTCTATGTCGTTTCCGTTAATAGCTGAAGCCGGGAAAATCTTGAAGTTCGAAGTACTTTCTATTTCTGCTTCCAGTATATACAGGTTTTCATCGAGAGCGTCCTTCTTCATCTGTTGGGCACTGTTGCCGTCCCAGCCTGTGAAATCACCGACTATATAATAGCCGTCGGGATCAACAGCCGGAGTTGTGGCAGGCTGCAAGGTGATGCTTACTTCATTTCCCACCAGTTGAATACCTTCACCGGAAGGAGTTACGGCAGAAGCATTAATAGAGATTTTCAATTCACGTACCACGCTTGCACGGCTTTTGTAGGCTTCCTGCGTCACACTGTCCAGTTGTGCCAAGGCTACTTTAAAGACATGATCTTCCGTCATGGAAAATGGAATGGTGTGATTCTCATTCAGTGTCAAAGAGTTGACAGCAATCTTACTGCCTTCTTCGGCTGTGGTCGAGCTTAACTTTGCAATTTCTACGGAATCGGCTGTGGCCGCATCCATGACGATGCTGGCGTCTTTGCCTGCTGTGAAAGTTGCAGTCAACTGTCCCGCTGACTCTTCCTGGGGATTGGACTGGGGATCAGCCCAGTCCTTGAAATCTTCGTTACAGGCAGAAAACCCGATTGCTGCCAGAAACATCCCTGTGTATATTAAATGTTTTTTCATGATGAATCGTTCTTTTTAAGTTAATTACTTCTTTTCTCCTGTACCTGCCGTGAAGTTCAGATGGATCACATTGCCGGCTGAACCTTGTACGGAATAACCGTCTCCCTTTTCTGTCCAACTGTCAATAAGGTTGAAATCACGATAGAAGATTTCACCGTCATGGAGTGTAAACTCAGTTCTCCACCAGTCGAGGTCTGTCTTGAAGCACATACGTACTTCTCCGCTTGCAGTCATGGCAGGAGATACGAAGTTACCGTCTTTGGTGGCGGGAACCGTAAACTTCCATTCGTCGTTGAATGCCCACGAACCGCCGGTTGTGTTACCGAACAAATACACTTCAGCTGGGTAGAAAGTAATGGTAAACTGATAATCATCCCCTTTGACAGCCGCTTTGACGTAGAAGAGATACCATCCGGCGTTTTCTACGACGAAGTTGTCACTGCCGCTGACTCCTGCTCCGGCTTTGTCGGTAACCGTCACGCGGTTGTCGTTAATACCGATATACTCGTTTTCCTTTGTTCCGAACTTGAACTCGGAGTTGGCATCGAAGTAAATCATTGAATAGAACTGACCGTCCATACCGTAGACACCTGCCATCGGTTTCCATACTTTCCAGTCGGTATCCAGCATAGAACCTACAATGAACATTGTCTTGGGAGGTGTCAATGAGTTGGTGCTCTTGGAAATCAGAACGTTGGGTAACTCAATCACATTGGAAAAACATACTCCTTTTCCACTGCTTGTGATGTTGGCCTTCAGGCGGATATATACAGCTACCGGTTCGGTAGGGAGTTCTGCCTGCTCTCCGTTCACGGCCGTCCACAAGTCGAGAAGCGCATTGTTGAGTTCGGAAGCATCCACATTGATCTTTGCTGTCGGGGAGGTGCTTTCCAACACTGTATAGTTGGCTTTGCTCTCATCTGTCGCTTCTATGAAATCCTGTTCAAATGAGGCTTGTACCGTGTAGGTGGTAGCTGCCGGAAAACCGTAGTCCGGTTGCGAACAAGTGAGTTCTACAGTTTGGGCATTCTTCAGGTCATATACATTGTTGGCTGCATACGCGGGCGTATTGAGCGTGAATGTATCGGGTTCGTTCAGGATCGGATTGCTGTCATTGTCTGTTTCGCAGGCTGTAAATAGAGGCAGTGCGAAGGTGACAGCGAGTAATATGTTGGATATTTTTTTCATAATGGCATTCTTTTATATAAGGATGAACTCTTGGTTATTTATAGCCTTCATTTTGTGACATATTCCTGTTATTGTTTATATCCGATACAGGGATAGGATATTTGTTGTAGTATGAAGCGACAGATGTTCCGTTCATTGCTCCACCTTTCCAGTCCCAAAGATATTTATTGGTTGTGAACATACCGAAACGAACCAAGTCTGAACGACGGCGACCTTCCAGATAGAATTCACGTGCCCATTCGTCGATAAGTTCCTGTTCGGTTACGGTCTGTATCTTTCTTGTACAGTTGGCGCGTTTGCGAAGTTCATTGATGTCTCCTGTGGCATCTCCTCCTTGACGGAAAATGGCTTCCGCACGTGTCAGGTATGCTTCTGCCAGACGGAACAAAGGAATGTCTGTGTCAGGATAAGTAGCATGGCTGACGGGTTTTCCGTCAGAACGGTAATTCTGCCATTTTACAATCGACAAGCCATCGGTGAATCCGCTGATCGCATCTGTCTGAATTTTGCGTCTGCCGCCTCCTACACCAGAGTATAGCAAGGCACGGTCGTCACCGGCAGCTTTGATCATGTCTTCTGTTCTGATGCCATATTCTGCATCGAAAGCATCGATCTGCTCATCTGTATCTAAGCCTTTGGTCGGAATCTCAACATCGGCGGGCAGCATCGGCACATCTTCGAGATTGGAGAAGAACTTTTGTACCATTGCTGCACGGGCAAAGATACAGGACCAACCGTTCGTTGTTCCCATACGGGGCATACCGGCTACACGAGTACCACAAACCAGATAAGTTGAACCGCCATAGTTACGTGTCTTCACTCCATCCTGACGGATAGGCAGAATGATTTCCTGCATGGCATTTTCATTCTCGTCGTTATCGGCCATAAACAGTTCGCTGTAATTTGTACATAGCTTATATGCTGAGCCAATCACTTTACTGGCATATTCTTCCGCTTTTGCATAATCGGTTTGTCCGGTGTATACGCCTGCGTTCAGGTACAAACGTGCGCGGAGCAACCAGTTGGCGGCTTTGTCTGCACGTCCGAAGGGAGCCTGGCGAGGCTCATACATATCAGCTTCAATTTCGTTCAGTTCATTCTGAATGTAAGTATATAGTTCCGTCCCCTTCTTCTCGACAGGCAAGTCATTGCTAAAGTGTTCCTTGAACGGAGCTTTACCAAACAAGTCGAGGAAGTACCAATAATGGAGGGCACGCAGGAAACGTATTTCCGCACGTTGACGCAGTGTTTCTGCATCTGTCATGCCTTCGGTCTGGTCGAGGAAGAAGTTATATTGTGTGATGTCATATCCCAAACGGACGTAAACCCACTCTGTGCGCTGGCTGGAAGGACTCCAGCTAATGCTTGTAAGCTGGGGGATGTCCTGATTCTCCTGCCATGCCCAAAGACATTCGTCGGTAGGCAGTTCGTTGCAGTTGAAAGTGGTACGATAGAAACCGGATTCGCCTTCGTCCTGTCCGTCGAGGTCAGGAGAGCCGTCGATACCTTTTTGTCCGGTTACACCCAACATGGCATATCCTTTCACAAATACTCCCTGCTGGTCGAAACTACCTCCTGTCTGAGGGTCGATGGGACTAATATCCAGATCGTTGATACATGAAGTTACTCCCGAAGAGAGAACTGCGATCAGTGCGGCTGAAAATAGCTGTTTGATATATTTTGTTTTCATGATAAATTGATTTAATGAATGTTAGAATTGCAGACTTAAACCTAATAAGAAAGTCATAGCTCTGGGATATGGATTGGCGTCGATACCGCTTTTTACTTCCGGATCAAGGCCTTTGTATTTACTGATAATGAACGGATTCTGTACTGTAGCATATACACGCCCGCCAACACCTTTGTAGGTTTGAGTCTTCCACAGATTCTGGAAAGAATAACCTAACGTGATGTTATCACAACGTAAGAATGATGCGTTATGTATAAAATAGTCGCTCATGTAGTAATCACCTTGTCCGCTGAAACCGAGTGCGACGGCTTCGGCACTGGTGTTGCTATATGCATTATTGGAGAACAGTCCCGAAGTGCTGACGTTGGCTTTGTTGCTCAGGAAGTCATAGTACACGTAGTTGTTCAGACTGGCACGTAAGGAGAAGCTGAAGTCAAAGTTCTTATACTGCATTTTGGAGGTCAGTCCCATCAAAACATCGCCTGCCGGTTTTTTGTAGATATATTTGTCTCCGCTGTCTATTGTTCCGTTTCCGTTACGGTCAACAAACATATTTTCAATAGGTTTGCCATTTTCGTCGTATACCTGCTGGTAAACGTAGAAAGAGTTGGCTGCGTAACCTACTTTATGCGCCTGTACCTTGGTATTGTTACCTCTGGAAATCTTATCGCCTGCTTCTACGTAATAATCGCTGTCGTCGCCACCTGTCAACTTGGTGATTTCATTGTGGTTCCATGTAATGTTATAGCTGAGGTCCCAGGTGAAGTCCTTAGTCACAATCGGTTTGGCGTTGATGGAAAATTCCATACCGTAGTTTTCCAGTGAACCGATATTCTGTGTCATCTGGGCATTGAAGTTAGTTCCTACGGGGATCTTAACGCTGTTCAGCAGGTCATCCGTTTTACGGAAGTATCCGTCGATACCGCCTGTGATTCTTCCATTCAGGAATCCGAAGTCCAGTCCGGCATTCCATGTGGTCGTTTTTTCCCATTTCAGATTTTCATTGAAAGCCTTCGGGCGGGAAGTAGAGTAATACGTATCGCCAAAAGGATACTGGGCATACTCGTTATTGACTACATACAGAGGAAGATAAGCAAAATCATCACCTATGTTTTGCTGACCGGTAATACCCCAGCCTAAACGCAATTTCAGATCAGACAGGACATTTACATCTTTCAGGAAGTTTTCTTCTTTAATCTTCCATCCCAGTGCCAATGAGGGGAATGTACCCCAGCGGTTGTCTTCGGAAAAACGTGACGAACCGTCCCAACGCATAGTGAATGTGAATAAGTAACGGTTCAACAGCGAGTAGTTCAGACGGCCGAAGTAAGAAACCAATGTATTTCGGGTGGCGTAAGCGGTCTGGCTGCGCAGGCTTGCATCGTGTGCTTCCTGAGTGTACGGGTCCCAACCCTGTCCTTCGTCAAATCCGTTGCGGTGGAAATGCTGCTCTTCGCCACCGACCATCAGGTCGAAATCGTTTGCACCCACTGATTTGAAATACTGTGCGTATATGTTGTAAGAGAGGTTGTATTTATATTGAGTGACAGCCCCGTTCCATCCATAATAATTGTTGGAGAATGAATAAGGGGATATACGGGTGGTTTGAGTACCTTCCGCATATTCGCCGCCTATACTTGCATGCACATGAAGGTCGGGCAGGAAATGAAACTTGTAGTCTACATCCACATTTCCTACAAAATCGTTGCTGTTGCTTTGGTCGTTCTTCAAGTGCAAGGCAGCTACCGGATTCTGGGCGGAGTTCGGGTTGACCGTATATTTCCAGTCAGGGTCGCTGAAGTTGCTTGTTGAATTGGTGCTCTGCCAGTATCCGCCTGTGAACTGGTAAGGGTCTTCGTTAGAATAAACCGGACGGGTAGGGTCGATGGCCAATGCCCCGCCAATAGCGGCGCCGGCGTCTGCATAGCGGTTTTTACCGTTCATGTATTTGGCGTTGATGTTGAACTTCAGATGCTCATTAAAGAAAGAAGGAGCCAAGTTTATGGAAGCGGTAAAACGCCGGAAGTTGGATGTTTTCACGATACCGTTAGTTCCTGTATATCCTAAAGATATGCGATAAGGCAGGTTCTTGAATCCTCCGTTGATAGAGACATGATGGTCGGTGCTGACAGCCGTGCGGAATATTTCGTCCTGCCAGTCTGTGCTGTCGGTTCCTAAATTTGCCGGTAATTTCTCGCCCCACAATTGATTGGCATAAGCGCGATATTCGTCTCCGTTCAGTACATCATAACGTTTTTGGGTCTTAGAGAAGGATACGGAACCGTTATAGCTTACGCTGGGAGCTTGTCCGTTCTTTCCTTTCTTAGTGGTGATGAGGATAACGCCGTTGGATGCGCGCGAACCGTAAATGGCGGTTGCAGAGGCGTCTTTCAGTACGGTGAGGGTTTCGATATCTGCCGGATTGACCATTGATAGTCCGTTTGCCATCCCTTTGATACCTTCGTTGTCGATGGCAAGACCATCAATAACAATCAACGGGTCGTTGCTTGCATTCAATGAAGAACCGCCGCGGATACGGATTTGCGCGCCGCCACCCGGTGTACCGTCGTTGGAGATTACGCTGACGCCGGCAATTTTACCCGATAACATATCCTGAGCATTGGTGGTGATACCTTTACTCAGCTCATCGGGCTTGATAGCCATTACCGAGCCGGTCATGTCGTTCTTCTTCACCTGTCCGTAACCGATGACAACTACGTCATTCAGTAGTTGACTGTCGTCCTGCAATGTCACGATGACGGAAGGAGCTGCTTTCACTTCCACAGTCTGGTATCCCACGAATGAGATGGAGATAATGGATTCTTTGGGAGCATTCAGCGTAAAATTACCGTCAAAATCGGTTATCATTCCGTTGGTTGTGCCTTTCACCAGTACGTTGGCGCCGATGACAGGTTCACCCGTTGCGTCTTTCACATGCCCCTTCACGGTGATTTGCTGTGCAAATGCTCCTATAGAAAGGAAGAGTCCTACCAAGGTGATGAGCAGGGCTTTTAGTCTTAAGCTCTTTTTCATGTTTTTAATTTAAAGTTGGTTTAATTCAAAAAGTAAATTATCTCTTAAAAAATACCTATTGAAAACTGTTTTTTCTTATCCTTTTTTTATTTATCACTTAACGTCTGTCCGATATAACTTCTTCTGTGATACTATCGAATGGTTGGTCAGCCCCCAATGACGTTAGCTTATAACTTTTTCATCCCTTTTACTTCTGCCTTATCCTTTACCTCCTTGATGCTGATGGCATAACCGCCTCCGTTTGCCGCGCGCAGGTTCAGTTTGCTTTTGCTTGTCAGGATACCTTTGGTGATGGTATACGCTTGCGGGTTTTCTTTCCAGTCAGCGTCTTTGGCGTCCGCATACACAGTGGCAATGTATTGCTTGCCCGGTGTGAGGAAGTCGAATACCAATCGGGAGGTATGCCCGTTCTCGCCGGCGGTGCAACCTACATACCAGTCATCGGTTCCTTTTGCCTTGCGGGCAATGGTGATGTATTCGCCCGGTTCGGCTTCTAAGTAGTTCGTTTCGTCCCAGTCGATGGCTACGTCTTTGATAAATTGGAAGGCGTCCATGAAACGTTCGTAGTTTTCAGGGATATCGGCTGCCATTTGCAGCGGGCTGTACATGGTCACGTACAAGGCTAATTGGCGGGCGATGGTGGAACGTACCTGCGAGTTGTTGGCAGGATTCATCTTGTTACAATGAGTTTCGAAGATACCCGGAGTGTAATCCATCGGTCCGCCCACCAGACGGGTGAACGGCAGGATGGTGGTGTGATATACTTTGTTGCCGCCGAAGGCTTCGTATTCGGTTCCGCGTGCGGATTCGTTGCCGATGAGGTTAGGATAGGTGCGGCATATACCTGTCGGGCGGGTTGCTTCGTGGGCATTTACCATGATTTTGTAGTCGGCGGCTTTCTTCACAGCATACAGGTAGTGGTTGTTCATCCATTGTCCGTAGTGGTGTTCGCCGCGGGGGATGATGTTGCCTACGTAGCCGCTTTTCACGGAATTATAGCCGTTGTCTACCATGAATTGGTAGGCTTTGTCTATATGGCGTTCGTAGTTGCGCACCGATGAAGAGGTTTCATGGTGCATCATCATCTTGATGCCCTTGCTTGCAGCGTAACGATGTACTTCTTTTACATCAAAGTCGGGATACGGAGTGACGAAGTCGAATACATAGTCCTTGCTGTTGCCGAACCAGTCTTCCCAGCCCTCGTTCCAGCCTTCCACCAATACGGCGTCGAATCCGTTGGCGGCGGCAAAGTCGATGTAACGTTTCACATTGGCGGTGTTGGCGGAGTGTTTGCCGTTCGGTTTGGTCTTGGAGTAATCGGTTTCACCCAATTTGACGCTGGTCAGTTCGTCGGTATATGCCCAAGAGCCTTTTCCGGTAATCATGTCCCACCATACGCCGATGTATTTCACCGGTTTCACCCATGAAGCGGCATCTGCGATTTTGCAAGGTTCGTTCAGGTTCAGAGTGATGCGGGATGCAAGGATGTTGCGGGCATCATCGCTGACGATAACGGTACGCCACGGAGTGTTGCAGGGAGTTTGCAGGTGTCCTTTGTCTCCTTTGGCGTCCGGAGTCAGCCACGATTCGAATGTCATATTCTGGTCGTTCAAGTTTAGGTGCATGCAGGAGTAATCAATCAAGGCAGCCTCGTGCAGGTTAATATATAAGCCGTCATCCGTTTTCATCATCAGTGCGGTCTGTACGCCGGTCTGTGAGAAAGGAGTCTGCGAAGAGTTCGGAGTGACGGCCTGTTTCATCAAACCTCTGATTTCTGACAGGCGGGAGATAGTATAATCATATTCCTGCGTATCATAGTCGCCCGGTATCCAGTAGGCGATGTGGTCGCCTGCCATTGCAAATTGCGAATGTTCTTCCTTGACGATGAAGTAGTTCAGGTTTTTCTGCTGTGGAAATTCGTAGCGGAATCCCAAACCGTCGTTGAACAAGCGGAAACGAATCAGGATAGAACGCTCGTTCATGGGCTGATACAGCGTGGCTGCCAGTTCGTTATAATGATTGCGGATTTCCTTCTCTTCTCCCCATACCGGTTGCCATGTTTCGTCAAATGTGGAAGTCTTGATGTCTTTCACTTCAAAGCCGTTATAAAGATTCGTTTTTGAGTCGAGTTTGGTCAGGTCCCGGCGGTCTACCCAGTCGAAGTCCGTGCGGGTGTTGTCTTCTTTCTTGAGTTCCAGTCCGAGGGTGCTGGGTTTGATTACCGTTTTGCCTTTGTAGGTGAGGTCGTAGGTGGGAGCACCTTCCTTGTCAACTTGGAAGGTCATTACCAAATTACCGTCCGGCGATGTGAGTCGCTGTTGCGCATTCGTGATGTACGAAATGCAGAGACATACAATTAGTAAAAGTTTCTTTTTCATTGGATGTATGGTATTAAATTAAATGCTAACTTGTGTGTTTATCCCTTTTTGTTTCGGATGTTGCAAATGTAGCGACCTTGTGTGCTGCGTCTGCCTGTTAGAATAAAAATACAAGTCTATATAAATTCTACTGTTCTGATTGATAGATGAATAAGCATTCTGCTGATACGAAGAAATATAAGTCGAAGTGAACTTCTTTAAAAGGATAACACACAGACACCACGGTGGGAAAGTGTCAATTCCTTTCCAATTTCCACCTCTTTCCCTTCCAATACGTTGCGTGCGGAGGTGCGGGGCAGTATTTCCTGATAAGCACTGAGGTCGATGGTCTGTTCGCGGTCTGTACCGTTGAGGAAGACAACGACCGACTGGTCACCGTGTTTCCTTTCGTACGCATAGACTCCTTGACGGGGCGAGAAGTGTTTCAGTTTGCCTTTGGCTATCACTTCGTTTCCTTTCCGCCATTGCAGCAACTTCTTCAAGTAAGAGAATGCTTCGTTTTGCAGTGCGGTGCGGTTTGCCGCATCAAAGTAATTATGAGTGTCATTTTGCCAGCCGCCGGGGAAGTCGCAGCGAAGCAGTCCGTCACCGTTCGCCTTGTCGGCAGCCATCAGGATTTCCGTTCCGTAGTATATTTGCGGAATGCCGCGTGTGGTGAGTAGGAAAGCCAATGCCTGTTTGTACCGGTCGAGGTTCTTGGTGTCTGCTTCCGAACGGTAGAAGCGGGAAGTGTCGTGATTGTCGAGGAAGGTGAGCAGATGCATCGGGTCGGCAAAGACGATGTCTTGCGACAGGTATTCGTGGAGTCGGCTCAGTCCGCCATATCCGTCGGTGGTCTCTTCGTCGAAGGCTTTGTTCATGTGGTCCATCAGCGGGAAGTCCATGACGGTGGGCAGGTAGCTGTTGCGCGGGTGGGCAAGCGGGCTGTTTTTCTGCCAATAAGAGATAAGCACGTTGTTGCCCAACCACGTTTCGCCTACGATATTGAAGCGGGGATACTCATCGTTCACTGCCTTGCACCAGCGTGCCATCATGTCGAAGTCCGCATACGGGTGTGTGTCTTGGCGTATGCCGTTGATACCGGCATATTCAATCCACCAGATACTGCTTTGAATCAGATAGGTAGCCACGTGGCGGTTGCGTTGGTTGAAGTCCGGCATACTTTGTGTGAACCAGCCGTCCACTGCTATTTTCTTTTCATAATCGGAAGCGTACGGGTCCGACTGGGTAGCAGTCTTGAAGGTTGTCTGCACGTAGTTGCCCTTGAAGTTGAACCAGTCTTTGGAGGGCATATCCTTGAATAGATAGTTCTCGGAGCCGCAATGGTTGAAAATCATATCCATCACTATCTTCAGCCCTTTGGAGTGTGCCTGTTCTACCAACGTGCGAAACTCTTCATTGCTTCCGAAACGGCGGTCTGCCTGATAATAATCGGTGATGGCATACCCGTGATAGGAGCCTCCTTGCATGTCGTTCTCCTGAATGGGGTTGAGCCAAACGCTGGTGACGCCTAAGTCGGCGATGTAGTCCAAGTGTTGCTCTATCCCTTTGAAGTCGCCGCCATGACGGGCGAAGGAGTCGTTGCGGTCCACTCTGTCTTCCAGCATTCCGGGGATGACGTCGTTGGAAGCATCACCGTTGGCGAAGCGGTCGGGCATGATGAGGTAGAGCACGTCGCTCGAGTTGAATCCTTCTATTTGTGCGGCATCCGCTCTCCGTTGCTTGAGTTCGTAGGGGATGACCGTCTGTTTCTTGCCCTGTTTCAGGCAGATATTGAATGTTTGCGGGGCTGCTTCCGCAGTGTTCAGATAGAGGAGGAGGTAGTTGGGATTGTCTTGCTTTACTACTTCCTGCAAAACGATGTCGTCCGAAGAGATGCTGACATCGGCAGAACTTATCTGTTCTCCGTACAACAATACTTGCAGTTCGGGATTGTTCATACTTGCCCACCAAAAGGAAGGGGCTACTTTTTTTATCACGCTTGCGGCATACAGTGAATTGTGTCCGTAGAGTAAAACGGATAAAACGGTTACTAAAAAAATCTTTTTCATGGTAATGTGTATTTTTTATGCTTATTCGGTCAAACCGATGTTGCAAATGTAGAAAGATAGGAGAGCGCATGAAGGAGAGTAGAATGGAAATATAAACATGTTTTTTTATTATGATATTTATAATGAGTGGTTTAACTGTCGATGTATGGTGGAGAAATACAAACGGGAATTAAAAAACTTTTAAGGCAATATTTCGTATTCATTCTGATATTCCCTATATTTGTGACATCTTAAACAACCGACTTATGAAGAATATGGCCTGTATTTTAGCTTTTCTCTTGGTTTATCCTTTTTATTGTTTGCCGCTCCGGCAGATGACAATGCGGCAGCACTTGAAAGGCTGGACGAGGTTATCAAAAAGAAAGAAACCTATCAGAAGCGGAAAGAGAAGGATATTGATGTGCTGAAAAGGCAACTGTCCCGGTCGGTTGCGCCTGCCGATAAATACCGGCTGTATGGTGCTTTATACGATGCTTATCTTCATTATCAGGCGGATTCCGCACTTCATTATGTAAATAAGAGACAAACCGTTTTTCCTCTGCTCGATACTCCGGAGCTGGCAAACGAGATAACCATCAACCGTGCCACGGTATTCGGAGTGATGGGGATGTATATCGAAGCTATGAAAGAACTGGACGGTATTCGGACGGAGAAACTGGACCGAAACACATTGATGTATTATTATCAAACCTACCGTGCTTGCTATGGTTGGCTGGCGGACTATACCACCAACAGGGAAGAGAAAGAAAAGTACCGGGAGAAGACCGATGCCTACCGCGACTCCATTATCAGTGTCATGCTCTCCGAAAAGAACCGTACTATTGTGATGGCGGAGAAATGCATCGTGGCAGGCAAAGCGGATACAGCGTTGGTGATTCTCAATGCTGCATTGAAAGATGCTACGGATGAACGGCAGAAAGTTTATATTCATTACACGCTCTCCGAAGCCTATGCGGCAAAGGAAGACACGCAGAAAGAGATTTATTACCTGATACTGACAGCTATTGCCGATTTGGAATCTTCGGTCAGGGAATATGCTTCATTGCAGAAACTGGCACACTTGATGTATGAACTGGGCGATGTGGACCGCGCTTATAAATATCTGAGCTGTTCGATGGAAGATGCCGTAGCTTGCAATGCCCGCCTGCGTTTTATTGAGGTGACGGAATTCTTTCCTATTATCGACAAGGCTTATAAACTGAAGGAAGAAAAAGAACGTGCGGTTTCACAGGCAATGCTTATCAGTGTCAGTATGCTCTCTTTCTTTCTCCTGATTGCTGTTTTCTATTTGTATCGCTGGATGAAGAAACTGTCTGCCATGCGGCGTGATTTAAGCTTGGCGAACAAACAAATGCAGGCAGTAAACAAAGAACTGGAACAGATGGGAAAAATTAAAGAGGTATATATCGCCCGCTATCTGGACAGGTGCGTCAACTATCTGGATAAGTTGGAAACTTACCGTCGTTCACTGGCGAAGCTGGCTATGGCGTCACGTATCGAGGACTTGTTCAAAGCCATCAAATCCGAACAGTTCATCCGTGACGAACGGAATGAATTCTATAATGAGTTCGACAAGTCCTTCCTGAAACTGTTTCCGAACTTTATTACCGCCTTTAATGAACTGCTGGTAGAAGAGGGGCGCATATATCCGAAATCCGACGAACTGCTGACAACGGAACTCCGCATTTTTGCCCTTATTCGCCTGGGAGTGGTAGACAGTAATAAGATAGCCCATTTCCTGGGCTACTCTTTGGCGACTATCTATAATTATCGTAGCCGGATGCGTAACAAGGCTGCCGGTGATAAGGACAGGTTTGAGCAAGATGTGATGAATTTGTAATATGGCATCCGGATAATTTCTTCTTTTTTTCCTACTTTTGTAGACGACTAATCTAATAATAAACTTACTAAAAAATGAAAAAGTTAATCTACACACTGTTCTTTGTCCTTATCTCCGTTGTGGCAAACGGTCAGGCAAAGTACGTATTCTATTTCATCGGGGATGGGATGGGAGTGAACCAAGTGAATGGTACGGAGATGTATCAGGCCGAACTTCAAAACGGACGTATTGGTGTCGAGCCTTTATTATTCACTCAATTCCCGGTCGCTACCATGGCAACTACTTTCTCTGCGACAAATTCAGTAACCGACTCTGCCGCTGCAGGCACTGCGTTGGCAACGGGACAGAAAACGTATAATCATGCTATTTCTGTAGGAGAAGATAAGAATTCGATTCAGACAGTAGCCGAAAAAGCGAAGAAAGCCGGCAAGAAAGTAGGTGTCACTACTTCTGTCAGTGTAGACCATGCCACTCCAGCCGCATTTTACGCACACCAACCGGATCGTGGTATGAATTATGAAATTGCCCTTGACTTGCCGAAGGCTAATTTTGATTTCTATGCAGGCGGTGGTTTCCTGAAACCGAATACTTCTTTTGACAAGAAGGAGGTTCCGAGTATTTTCCCTATTTTTGAAGAAGCAGGATATACAGTGGCGCGTGGTTACAATGACTATAAAGCGAAAGCCGGCAAAGCCGACAAAATGATTCTTATCCAGGAAGAAGGAGCAAATCCGTCCTGCCTGCCTTATGCCATTGACCGCAAAGAGGGTGATTTGACATTGGCACAGATTACCGAAAGCGCTATCGACTTCCTGACGAAAGGTAAGAATAAAGGTTTCTTCCTGATGGTAGAAGGTGGAAAGATAGACTGGGCTTGCCATGCTAATGACGCCGCTACTGTGTTCAATGAAGTGAAAGATATGGACGATGCCGTTAAGGTGGCTTACGAATTTTATAAGAAGCACCCGAAAGAAACTTTAATTGTTGTCACAGCCGACCATGAAACAGGCGGTATCGTACTTGGCACAGGAAAGTATGCGTTGAACCTGAAAGCATTGCAATATCAGAAACATTCTGCTGACGGACTTTCACAACGTATCAGCGAATTGAGAGAATCAAAAGGCAATAAAGTGACTTGGGAAGACATGAAAACATTCCTTGGTGAGGAAATGGGCTTCTGGAAACAATTCCCTATTTCGTGGGAACAGGAAAAAAAATTGCGTGATGAGTTTGAAAAGTCATTCGTGAAGAACAAGGTGGTATTTGCTGAAAGCATGTACTCAAAGAGCGAACCAATGGCTGCACGTGCCAAAGAGGTGATGGATGAAATATCTATGGTCGGCTGGGTAAGCGGCGGACACTCTGCAGGTTTTGTTCCGGTATTCGCTATCGGAGCCGGTTCTCACTTGTTTGGTGAAAAGATAGACAATACTGAAATTCCGAAGAGAATTGCCAAAGCGGCAGGATATAAATAAGAACAGAACCGTATGTATATAAAAATAGCCGGTAGTCATTGGACTATCGGCTGTTTTTATATGTTCTTGTCAATTATGCTTTCACGCGTCCTACGTAAGAACCGTCGCGAGTATCAATTTCGATTGTTTCGCCTTCGCTGATGAACAACGGAACACGAACAGTTGCGCCTGATTCTACAGTGGCAGGTTTCAGAGTGTTAGTAGCTGTATCACCTTTCATTCCCGGTTCTGTATAAGTAACTTTCATCTGAACCTTGATTGGCATATCAGCGTAAAGTACGGTTTCGGTAGAAGCATCGGAAACAACGTCCAATACAGCGCCTTCAAGTAAGAAGTCAACACCGTTGATTAAGTCATGTGCGATTGGGTGTTGGTCAAAAGTTTCCTGGTTCATGAAGATATAATCTTCTCCCTCTTTATATAAGAACTGGTAAGGACGACGTTCTACACGTACATCTTCCAGTTTTTCACCGATGTTGAAACGGCGTTCGATAACGTATCCGCTTACTACATCTTTCAGTTTAGTACGCATGAAGGTATTACCTTTACCTGGTTTTACATGCAGGAATTCAATACAGAAATAGAGCTTTCCGTCCATACGGATACAAGTTCCGTTTTTGATGTCTTGAGCATTAATCATACTGCTATTCTTCTTAATATATTATTGTTATTTAATTGTTTTCGTAGGAATTCGGGTGCAAAAGTAATCTAAATCGGTAAAAAACACAAAAACTTTTGAGCAAAAATGAGTTATCTCTTGGTTAATTTAAAAAAAGTGCCTATTTTTGCAGCCCGATTACGTAGAATAATAACATAAAAATAAGATACAGTAATGAAAAGAACATTTCAACCCTCTAACAGAAAGAGAAAGAACAAACACGGTTTCCGTGAGAGAATGGCATCGGCTAATGGTCGTAGAGTATTAGCTGCCCGCCGTGCAAAAGGCAGAAAGAAACTGACTGTTTCTGATGAGTACAACGGACAAAAATGGTAATCACTTGCCATCAGGGAAACAAAAAAGGCGGAGAGTATATTCTTCGCCTTTTTTGTTTCTGTACGTGACCGAAAAAAACGCATAATCATAATAGGGTTGTTGAAATCTATAGGAGTGGGGATTATAGTTGCAGCAATTCTGGCGATAATTAGTGCCCCTGCGTCGTGGTTGAGGATATTTTTCATCGCCTACTTTTTAAAAGTTCAACTATTTTGTAGTATCTTTGGCGCATATTAACAGCAATGCGTATGACTATTAAAGAATTCTTTTCTTTTAAAACAAATAAATTTTTCTGGTTGAATATTATCGCCATGATTGTGGTGGTGATAGTGATGGTATTCGGTGTGTTGAAATGGCTCGATATGCATACACATCATGGTGAGACGGTCATGGTGCCCGATGTGAAAGGCATGACAGTGGAAGAAGCAACAAAAATGTTCCGTAATCATGGGCTGGTGTGTGTGATTTCCGACACCAAATATGTCAAGGACAAAGCCGCTGGTATCATTCTTGACTTAAAGCCGGGAGTAGGAGAAAAAGTAAAAGAAGGCCGTACTGTATACCTGACAGTCAATACCCAGGACATTCCTTTGCGTGCCATTCCTGATGTGGCGGATAACAGTTCCCTTCGGCAAGCAGAAGCGAAGTTGCAGAGTGCCGGCTTCAAACTGACTGAAATTCAGTTGATACATGGTGAGAAAGATTGGGTGTATGGTGTGAAATACCAGGGACGCCAGTTGACGGCAGGGGAAAAAGTTCCCGTAGGTTCCGCCCTCACGCTAATGGTAGGAAATGGGGCAGGCAATATGCTGGAAGACGATGCTGCTGATACCAGTATGGATACGGAAGAACCTGTGGCATCAGACGCGTCTCCTGCTCAGGAAGACAGTTGGTTTTAATTGATAAATAACAGAAACAGACTTACATGATAGAGGAAGAACTTCCGGACGGACTGGAAAATGACTTGGATGATATAGAACCTGTCGGTAACGAAGCCCAACTTTACGAACACTTCCGCGTGGTTGTAGACAAAGGTCAGGCGATGGTCAGAGTCGACAAGTATCTGTTCGAGCGTATGGTCAACGCCTCGCGCAACCGTATCCAGAAAGCTGCCGAAGACGGGTTCGTTATGGCCAACGGCAAACCGGTGAAAAGCAGCTATAAAGTGAAGCCGTTGGATGTCATCACGGTGATGATGGACCGTCCGCGCTATGAAAATGAAATTATTCCTGAAGATATTCCCCTTAATATCGTTTATGAAGACCCGTATCTGATGGTCGTGAATAAACCTGCGGGATTGGTAGTGCATCCGGGACACGGTAATTATCACGGTACGCTCGTCAATGCCCTTGCATGGCACATGAAAGATAACCCCGATTATGATGCGAACGATCCGCATGTCGGACTTGTCCACCGGATTGATAAAGACACTTCGGGCTTGCTGGTGATTGCCAAAACGCCGGACGCTAAAACAAATCTGGGACTCCAATTCTTTAATAAGACTACCAAACGCAGATATCGTGCTCTGGTGTGGGGCGTTGTAGAACAGGATGAAGGAACGATTGTCGGTAATATCGCCCGCAATCCGAAAGACCGGATGCAGATGGCAGTGATGTCCGACCCGACGATGGGCAAGCATGCCGTTACGCACTACCGTGTGTTGGAACGCTTGGGATACGTCACCCTTGTGGAATGTATACTTGAAACGGGGCGTACCCATCAGATTCGTGTCCACATGAAGCATATCGGTCATGTACTGTTCAATGACGAACGTTATGGCGGGCATGAGATACTGAAAGGAACTCATTTTAGTAAATACAAACAGTTTGTAAATAATTGCTTTGACACTTGTCCCCGACAGGCTTTGCATGCTATGACGTTGGGGTTTGTGCATCCCGTCACAGGTGAGGAAATGCATTTTACTTCCGAACTTCCGGATGACATGACCCGGCTTATCGAGAAGTGGAGAGGCTATATAAGTAATAGAGAATTAGAATGAAACGCAACATTGCTATCGTGGCAGGGGGAGATACCTCTGAAATCGTAGTTTCCCTGCGTAGTGCACAGGGTATTTATTCCTTTATAGATAAGGAAAAGTATAATTTGTACATTGTGGAGATGGAAGGTCGTCGCTGGGAAGTACAATTGCCGGATGGAAACAGGGTTCCGGTGGACAGAAATGATTTTAGTTTTACGAACGGGACAGAGAAGGTGGTGTTCGATTTTGCTTATATCACTATTCATGGCACACCGGGCGAGGACGGTCGCCTGCAAGGTTATTTCGACATGATGCGTATTCCGTATTCCTGCTGTGGAGTATTGGCTGCTGCCATTACCTATGACAAATTTGCCTGCAACCAGTATCTGAAAGCTTTTGGCGTACGCATTGCTGAATCATTACTGTTGCGTCAGGGACAATCAGTTTCCGATGAGGATGTCATTGAAAAGATTGGTTTGCCTTGCTTCATTAAGCCCAGCCTGGGTGGTTCGAGTTTCGGCGTTACCAAGGTAAAAACGAAAGAACAAATCCAACCGGCCATTGTTAAGGCTTTCGGAGAAGCGGAAGAAGTGCTTGTCGAAGCATTTATGGATGGAACGGAATTGACTTGCGGTTGCTATAAGACCAAAGAGAAGACAGTCATCTTCCCGCCTACGGAAGTGGTGACGCACAATGAGTTTTTTGATTACGATGCAAAATACAATGGTCAGGTAGATGAAATCACTCCCGCGCGCATCTCGGACGAACTGACCAAGCGTGTGCAGATGTTGACTTCGGCTATCTATGATATATTGGGTTGCTCCGGCATTATCCGTGTGGACTATATAGTGACCGACGGTGAAAAGCTTAACCTTCTCGAAGTGAATACGACTCCGGGGATGACTGCTACCAGCTTTATTCCCCAGCAAGTGCGTGCGGCCGGACTGGATATAAAGGATGTGATGACTGATATAATAGAAAACAAATTTTAATCACGCTATGGACCTGACAGAATTTAATGAGATTCGCCCTTATAATGATGAGGAACTTCCTCAGATCTTTGAGGAACTGATTGCTGATCCGGCTTTTCAGAAAGCTGCCACCGGAGCTATCCCGAACGTTCCATTCGAACTTCTTGCGCAGAAAATGCGTGCTTGCAAGACTAAACTGGAGTTTCAGGAAGCATTCTGTTATGGTATCTTGTGGAAGATAGCGGCGGACCATACTGACGGATTGACACTGGACCATGCCGCTATACCGGACAAGTGCAAGGCCTATACGTACATATCAAATCACAGGGATATTATTCTTGACTCGGGCTTTCTTTCCATTCTGCTGATTGACCAGGGGATGGATACAGTCGAGATTGCGATTGGTGACAACCTGCTGATCTATCCTTGGATAAAGAAACTGGTTCGTGTCAACAAATCCTTTATAGTGCAGCGGGCATTGGCCATGCGTCAGATGCTTGAGTCTTCGGCACGAATGTCCCGTTATATGCATTACACTATTTCGCAGAAAAAACAGTCCATCTGGATTGCGCAGCGTGAAGGACGCGCGAAAGATTCCAACGACCGTACACAAGATAGTGTATTGAAAATGTTGGCAATGGGTGGCGAAGGCGATTGGGTAGAACGTCTGATGGAAATGAATATCGCTCCGCTTGCCATTTCATACGAGTATGACCCTTGCGACTTTTTGAAAGCGCAGGAGTTTCAATTGAAAAGGGATGTGGAGGGATACAAGAAGACCACTCAGGACGATTTGATTAATATGCAGACCGGTCTGTTCGGCTATAAAGGCAGAGTGCACTTTCAGGTTGCCCCCTGTCTGAATGATGAGTTGCAATGTTTGGACCGTTCGTTGCCGAAACCGGAACTGTTTGCCCGCATTTCTTCATGCATCGACCGCAGGATTCATTGTAACTACCGTATGTATCCGGGCAATTATGTTGCATACGACTGGCTGAATGGTACGACAAAGTTTGCGTCTAACTATACCGAAGAAGAGAAACAACGGTTTATAAACTATATCGAGCAACAATTAAGCAAGATAAAGATTCCGAATAAGGATGAAGGATTTTTGCGTGAGAAGTTGTTATTGATGTATTCCAATCCGTTAGTAAATCATTTAGCTGCTTGCCAATGAGAAGAAGTAAATTACATATAGTCTGGTTGTGGGGATTGCTATTCCTGATGACTGCTTGTGGAGATGACGACTATTATTATCCTTCGGTGCAACTGGAATTTGTTACAGTAGTGTCCGGCGAGGATGGTAGCATACAGACGCTTATCCCCGATAAAGGGGAGTCGTTGCCTGTATTGGAAGACCGTACAAAGTCTGCTATTTCTCCGAATACTTCCAGACGTGTAATGAGTAATTATGAACTGCTGACGGGCGGTGTCCGTATTCATTCTTTGCAGTCACTTGTGACGCCGGAGCCCAAGCCGGAAGATGATCCGGTTTATAAAGACGGCGTAAAGACTGATCCTGTAGAGATGGTCAGCATTTGGCTGGGACGGAATTATCTGAATATGATTCTGAATCTGAAAGTCAGCACTGGCAAGGGACATGTATTCGGCATAGTGGAAGATGTATCCGAACTGGCAACAAAAGGCATTGTGAATATGTTATTATATCATGATGCGAACAGTGATGCGGAGTATTACAACCGACGCGCTTATATCTCTGTTCCTTTGGAGAAATATGTAGATGCGGAAAATCCTGACCGGGTGATAAAGATTAAGTTTAAATATTACAAGTACGGTGAGAACGGGACTGGCGAAGAGTCAGACAAATATTGTAATCCCGGATTTGACTATATCCCGGAACTGAATTGAAGAATTGAGTACATATGTTTAAAATGAATCAACTGGCCGTGGGGATATTTTTATTTCTTTCTTCCCTCTTCTCCTGTCAGCAGAAAGGGGACTTTCAGTCAATGGATGTAGAGGATTTCGATACTCTTATTCAGAATGAGGATATACAGCGTCTGGATGTCCGCACATTGGCCGAATATTCGGAAGGGCATATCGCAAAAACGATTAATATCAATGTGATGGATGATTCTTTTGCTGCCATGGCGGATTCGTTATTGCAAAAAGACAAACCGGTGGCTGTATATTGCCGTAGCGGCAAACGGAGTAAGAAGGCTGCTGCCATTCTGAGTGCGAAAGGCTATAAAGTCTTTGACCTCGATAAAGGATTCAATTCCTGGCAGGAAGCAGGTAAAGAGACGGAACGTTAATTTGAACAGTAGTAATTATAGGATATCGGACACGGATTAGCCAACTTATAGATTATAAACCGGAAATGTAAAAATAGTTGCCTGACCCGTGCCTGATAATTAAGAGCCTGTTTAAATTTTCCTGAGATTATGTTAGATAGGCTTTACCGACC